>JAEEGK010006051.1_pt1 | contig 29133 bp, 29 predicted proteins | sample 8958771 | NCBI WGS metagenome assembly JAEEGK01 (sample SAMN16246547, study PRJNA631951) | gut metagenome | biome: gut microbiome; feature: rumen; material: SC-attached | host: Bos | place: Iran: Karaj | collected 2018-10 | reverse complement strand
CACGCTACTTGGCTGGTTCAGGCTCGCGCCCATTGACCAATATTCCTCACTGCTGCCTCCCGTAGGAGTTTGGACCGTGTCTCAGTTCCAATGTGGGGGACCTTCCTCTCAGAACCCCTACTGATCGTAGGCTAGGTGGGCCGTTACCCCGCCTACTACCTAATCAGACGCATCCCCATCCCTTAGCGATGAATCTTTAATCCAATTCAGATGTCCTCTTCGGATAACATAGGGTATTAATCCGACTTTCGCCGGGCTATGCCCTACTAAGGGGAAGGTTGGATACGCGTTACTCACCCGTGCGCCGGTCGCCGGCAAAGTTAGCAAGCTAACTCCCCGCTGCCCCTCGACTTGCATGTGTTAAGCCTGTAGCTAGCGTTCATCCTGAGCCAGGATCAAACTCTTCATTGTAAATAATATCTTTCCCAACGCAGAACAATTATGCATTATGCATTATTAATTATGCATTGGATCATCTCTGTCTCAGAACGACTATCCAAATAATTTTTCTGAAAGGTTGCCAAAGGCGACCTTCCCAAGAATTAAACGGTTCGTTTCTTTTACCCAAGCACCTCTACATTATATATATAATATAAAGGCACTCGCTTCTTGTACTACTTCTGTCTATGTAAATCTTTCAAAGAACTCTTTCTTTCTATGCTCCCGACCCGGCTTTTTGGGCGAAAGCGGGTGCAAAGGTACTGCTTTTTTCCGAACCGCCAAAACTTTTCAGGGAAAAATTTCGGTTTACAGGCAAAAAACTGTCAAGACTTGATGAAGGTCAAGGCAGGAAGGCAGCCATACATTATTATATTTCGCGCGCGAGAAGACTGAAGGAGCTTACACCGCCGCTACATGTATGCACGGGAATACACCCGCCTTAGTTAATTTCTCATAAAACGATGGTTTTTGATGGAAAAGTTTGTAACTTTGCACTTCATAAAGAAAGACAACATAAGATATGTCAACGATACTACATATAGAAACCAGTACGGATATTTGTTCTGTAGCCGTTTCCGAAGACTCGCAAGTCATATTTCAACAGGACGACCACAGCGGTCCGAATCATGCAGAAAGACTGGGCACAATGGTAGACGAGGCTCTCTCGTTTACCGATAACCACGCCATCCCGTTTGATGCCGTAGCCGTCAGTTGCGGTCCCGGCTCCTATACAGGCCTGCGCATCGGCGTCTCTATGGCCAAGGGCATCTGCTATGGAAGAGACCTGAAGCTGATAGCCGTTCCCACCCTGGAACTGCTCTGCGTGCCAGTCTTACTCCGCGAGATTCCTGAAGAAGACGCCCTGCTCTGTCCGATGCTCGACGCCCGACGCATGGAGGTATATGCAGGTATCTACAACAGAGCACTGAAACCCGTCAGAGAGATTGTCGCCGACGTTGTCACTGCCGAGACTTACAAGCTGTTTCTTGACGAGCACCCTGTGTATTTCTTCGGCAATGGTGCCAGGAAATGCATGGAAACCATCAATCATCCGAATGCCCGCCTGATTGAAGGCATTGAACCATTAGCCAAATGGATGCAGCCTTTGGCCGAACGCCGTTTCCTCAACGAGCAGTTCGAGGATGTGGCCTATTTCGTGCCCTACTACCTGAAGGACTTCGTAGCGAAGCTTCCGAAGAAACTTCTTTAATGAATATAAACAAATAATAATATATGGATATCAAAGGATTAGACTACAACACGCAGCGCACCAAACTCATCCTGTCCGAATACGGCCGTGAGATACAAAAAATGGTGGAATACGCCTGTGAGCTGCCCACGAAAGAAGAACGCCTGAAATGTGCAACAGCCATCATTCATCAGATGGAGAACAAAAACCCTCAGTTAAGGGACAATGCAGATTACGAGCAAACCCTGTGGAACCATCTTTATCTGATGAGCCACCGGGAACTGGAGATTGACTGGCCATACGATGTGTCAGAGGCCGACAAAATTCTCTCCAAGCCCGAGCCTTTGTCACTGCCTGATGGACATATCAAACTGCGTCATTACGGCCACCTGGTTGAGGAACTACTTGAACTTCTTAAAACCATGCCCGCAGGTGAAGAGCGCGATGCTTTGGTGAAGAAAACTGCCAATCAAATGAAGCGTGACCTCGTATTATGGGGCCACGGTTCTATAGAGGACGAGCGCGTTGCCGATGATTTGGCACGATACACTGACGGAAAGATTCAACTCGACCTGAACACCTTCAAATTTGAGAAAATCAATCCCAACGAAGCCAAACAATCCGGCAAGAAAAAGAAATAAAAACAACCAGCCTATGGCATCATTTATCATTGAGGGAGGCTATCCTCTGAGTGGCGAAATTACACCCCAAGGAGCCAAGAACGAGGCGCTGCAGGTGATATGTGCCACGCTGTTGACATGTGAGGAAGTGACCATCCACAACATTCCCGACATTCGCGATGTCAACAACCTCATCCAACTGCTCCGAGACATCGGCGTGAAAGTCACCCCGGGTATCTCAGGACTATCCGGGAGATCCGGCACCTACACATTCCAGGCAGACACATTAAATCTCGACTACCTTGAGAGTGACGAGTTCGTGCAAAAATGTGCAGAACTCCGCGGCAGTGTTCTGATGATTGGTCCGCTATTGTCCAGGATGGGCAAAGCTGTCATCACCCAGCCCGGCGGTGACAAGATAGGCCGTCGCCGACTCGACACCCATTTTCTCGGCTTCGAGAATCTAGGTGCTAAATTCAACCTCATCGAGGGGCGTAATGTCTATGAGATTGCTGCCCGTCAGCTCAAAGGCACCTATATGCTGCTCGATGAAGCCTCCGTGACAGGTACCGCAAATATTATCATGGCTGCCGTCTTCGCCAAAGGCACTACCACGATCTATAATGCCGCTTGCGAACCCTATATCCAGCAACTCTGCGACCTGCTCAATAAGATGGGTGCCAACATCGAAGGCATCGGTTCCAACCTGCTCACCATCAACGGCGTCAGGACCCTTCACGGTGCCGAGCACACGATTCTTCCCGATATGATCGAGGTGGGCTCGTTCATTGGCATGGCTGCTATGTGTGGCGACGGCATCCGTATCAAGAACGTCTCTGTTGCAAATCTTGGCATTATCCCAGACGCTTTCCGCAGGCTCGGCGTGAAAATCAGCGAAGAAGGCGATGACCTCATTATTCCCAAGCAACGTCACTATGTGATACGATCGTTTATCGACGGCACTATCATGACACTCGCTGATGCCCCCTGGCCTGGCCTCACCCCTGACCTTCTCTCTGTGCTGATAGTTGTAGCTACTCAGGCCCGTGGCAGCGTGCTTTTCCATCAGAAAATGTTCGAGAGCCGCCTGTTCTTCGTTGACAAGCTCATCGACATGGGAGCCCAGATCATCCTCTGCGACCCACACCGCGCCGTTGTCGTAGGTCATGACCGAAAGATCACGCTTCGCGGTGGCCGCATGTCGAGTCCTGATATCCGTGCTGGTATCGCCCTGCTGATAGCAGCCATGAGTGCCAAAGGCATAAGCCGCATCGACAACATCGAACAGATAGACCGCGGTTACGAACATATCGAAGACCGTCTCAACGCCCTCGGTGCCAAAATTACAAGAGCATGATTCGCGAGGAAGACATATATCAGATTGGCAAGTTAGGCAAGACACACGGCGTGAAGGGAGAGATTAGTTTTCTCTTCGACGATGACGTATTTGACAGAGTCGATGCCGACTATCTCATCCTTAAGGTCGATGGTATCTTCGTACCTTTTTTTATCGAGGAATATCGTTTCAAGAGCGACGCCAATGCCATTATCAAGTTCGAAGATATTGATACTCAGGAACGTGCCCGCGAACTGACAAGCAGCGATGTCTACTTTCCCCGCGCCCTCGCTAATAGTGAAGACGAAGGTCTCTCTTGGTCTGCCATCGTGGGCTTCGACATTCTCGAAGCTACAAGTGGGATAAAATTAGGTCGTATAGCCTCTGTTGACGATACGACCCTCAATATTCTTTTCTGTCTTGAAGACGGAAGTCTTATTCCTGCCTCAGGAGACCTGATTACTGCCATCGACCAACAGGCCCGCACCATTACCATGCAACTGCCTGAAGGTCTTCTCGACCTCTGATCAGAACTTATACTTCAGACCAGCCAGCAGAATTCCCTGCTCGCCAACGCCAGCCTCGATGAAACCACGCAGTTTGCCACCGAACTCGACGCCAAGCAGCGACGCCTGAAAGGCAAAGTAAAATTGCGAATCTGTCTCGTCACTATTTTTCACCAGATCCTTCGACCGTTCCATCATGAGCATCGGACCCACACCAAGCTTCGAGTAAAGCGCCCAGCTGTTCTTATTTACCCAGCTGTATTTCAGTGCGGGAATCACAGAGATATAGTGGCGCGTGCGCTCACCGATTTTAGTATCCTTGACCACATCCTCACCGAACTGTGCATAAGACAGGATACTGCCGATTGCCAGTTTCGGATTACCGTTAAGATGACAGAAATACTCAGCAGCCAAGGTTCCGAACTGCTTGTCGTTCTCCCACTTGGTACCTTCGAGCGACTCCCAGATACCACGGCCGACAGCATTGCCGATACCATCGCCGATAGTGGACACACCAACACCATAGCTGATGCCAAACTCATGCTTGAGATCTTCATTCTGCGCATTCACATTCACTGTTGCCATCATGGCAGCTACAACCATCAAAACAATCTTTTTCATCTTCCTATTTTACTATACATATACAAACCGGATTTAAAATAAAACATAATTTATCACGCATCCAAGGAAATCGGCAGTTATAATCTGACAATCCATAAAAAAGTGACATAAATCAAGAATGACTCCTCACTTATTCTGATTTACTCATCGAACTGGGCAACAGTCTGGAGGATATCGGGGATGTCGATGCCCAGTTTGCGGAGCATTGTGGTAAGAGGGACATCCTCTCCACCGGTAAGAGAAGATTGCATCATCACGGTGGGATAGTAGCGGCCGCTGGCTGAATCGTGGACGGTACCCATAAAGAGATCACCCAAAGGAATGGATGAGAGGTTGAGCGACAAGCTGAGGTTGTCGTTGAAATCCGTCACGAGCCCCTGACACTCCTCCTCGGACGTTCCCTCCTCCATGCACTTGGCTATCTTGACACCGTTGACCACAAGGTAATTCACATTGCTGGAATGGCCATTGAATACGAACAGGTCATCGATGGCTGTAATAGTGAAGTCGGCTTCGACAGTGACATCGTGTTTAATAAGCTTGAGGATGTCGGCATCGTCGGTGAGCGTGGTAGTCATCACCAAAAGCGGTGATTTATCGTCCGTCTTACCATAGGTAAGCACTACACTCCGCTCATGGGTATGTAACTGACGGTAATCAAGTGTGACCACGAAATCGTGATAGAGAAGTTCGCCACTATAGCTATTGCCACGAATGAGCAGCGGCAGCCAGACGGGACGGTTTCTCTCGGTATTGGAAATCAAACGAAGCACCAGCTCGTCGTCTTTGTAGATATAGAACTGGCTGGCTCCCGTGATATAGAAATTCCACCGATAGATAGAGATATCTTTTTCCATCTCTGCCGATATGCGATACTGCTGGCCGTTGCGGGCGGTATAGGAAACGTCTCCTCTGCCGTCTGACTTAAGACCGAACCACGAGGAACTGCTCTCACCGTTATCCTTGAGGATGACCGACAGGTCATAGGCCAGTTCGAGGGCGGTGTTAAAGGCATCATAGGAGAAACGACGACCCAGCGTTACGCCCTTGCCATCATCGCCTTTAAGCAAGGTGAGAAGCGTGGATAGCTTCAAGTCGAACTCAGAAAGTTCACCATCAGCCCTCGTAGCGCTGGCGAGGGTCTCTGCCAACGGGTCCAAATCCTTGAAATTGAGGTCCTCCAGATTGGCATTCAGCTGATTGGCGGCTGTATCCAACGGTCCGAGAACCGCCATGTTATCACTCTCAGTACTTGTACGGTCATCGGAGCTACATGCACTAAGCATGAACGAAGCGAAGCTAACGACCATCATGGTCAAAAGGTGTATTTTCTTCATATTATAATCCCCATAAGTTATAGTATACATCGTATCCAGCTAGCAAGAACCAATTGGCCAGAGTCTGCTCGTAGCTGCGCAACAAATAGAGGGGTACTTCGACGCGCTCTTCAAGGGTATCTTCGTAGAGGTCAGGATTTGCAACCGGTGCACCAGCGGGATTCAACGGGTCGACACCCAGCTTCAGATAACTGTATACCCTTGCGAGCATGAGCAGGTCGATACCCGAGTCCTCAAGCATCTCCTGAAGGTCGTCGGTGGTCAGACCCACCTTGCCCAACGTCTCACTGATATTGGGGATGAGGTCGAAGATATTCGCCCTGTTTCTGGCGAAGCCACCCTCATTGACCACCTTCTTGAGGTCGATGCCCCAACTCTCGAGAATCTTGATGACCTTCATCAGGTCCATATCGCCCACAACATCGCGGAAGTAGCGGTTCTGTTCGCCCTCATAATAGAGCACAGGCCAGAACTGAATGGCGGCCATCGTCTGGATAGCCCACACGATGCCCGACTGCTGGTGCTTCAGCTTGAACACCACGGTACAGGTCTGCAACGAGCTCTTGCCTGGCACAATGCTGGGCTTGAAGCCCTTGTCTCGCATCCAGGGGATAATACCACGTACACTTTGAATAGGCACGTAGTTATCGTGGCGGCTGTGCTCGATGTAGTAGTTCTTGGTGGTGTCGGGTTCCCAACCTGTGGTAAGGCTGATCTCTTTCAGTTTGGCAAGCAGCTTCTTGGCGGGCTCACTCTCCAGATTCATGAAGGTGGGTGTCAGCACCTGGTGGATGGAGTCCATCGACAGCACACCGACTTCACCTATCACGCTCTTGTCCTTGGTCTTGAAATAGTCGAGCGCCTTCGAGGCAACGGGTTCCTGGAACATATCCTTGTAGTCGATGCCTAGATGATAGTTCTCGTTGACGGAGATGAGCATCATGACCACATCGGCGAGATCTTCGCAGGCATCCCGCTCCACATAGGCGGAATAGATCTTCTCGAAATCGAGCGGTCCGCCACCCGAGAAGGTCTTGTCGAAACGGATGTCCTTGTATTTCTTCTCGGTATCGGTGAGTTTGGCGGCAAACATACTCACTGTGCCCCCCTGCGAGAAGCCCACGTTGAAGAGGTACTTGCCCTGCGGGATATCGCGGTCTTTGAAGAACTGTCGGGCAGCCAACAGGCCGTCGAGCGCATTGCGGCTGTTGGTGTCGCCACTGATATATGACACCATGTGGTCGGCCGACGAGCCGTAGCCGATATAGTCGCAGGCCACGATGATATAATTGGGGCGCAGGGGATTGGCCACCAGGGCGCTGATATCATTCAGACCTTTGCCGCATTTCGAGGGGACATCGTCGGGCGAACCGACCGTATAATGGTTATACATGACGACGCCGTCGCAAGGCACACTGCCATCGAGAATGTTTGACGGAATCATGATGACACCACTGATGGTGACGGCCTTACCGTCGACATCGGTAGAGGGATATTCGTAGACCACGAGTTTCACCTGTCGTGAACCGAATGAGAAACTCCCACCCAGTTGTGCCTTCGCCGTAAAGTCACTCTCAGAGAGGATGCGATAACTCGCATCCTGGGCTGCACTGGTGAGCACCGAACCCAACACGACTAACAATATAAACGATATCTTTTTCATAATTCGTAAAATTCGTATAATTCGTTATTTAAATACATCCGTAGTCACTATTTAATGACACGTTTGTCGATCTTTCCGCCCTGCTGTTGGATATAGATACCTTGCTTCGGCTGGGTGACCTGCTGACCATTGAGATTGTAATAATGGTCAATTTTCAATGGCTCATTATCCATAGTCTCTATGCCCGTAGTCCTAGAGACCACCTTAAAGGTGGCAGCTACGGGATAGTGGTCGCCCAGAGGCTTGCCCTCATAGAGATAGCCATCCTTATCGAGCGAGAACGCCACCGGCTGGATCTTAGTGCCCATCGTGGGGTTGATGTAGAGAATCTTGTCGAGGGTCTCCTCACCCGGTTTGTTGAGTTCCAGCCATACATCGGCCACCGTAGCGCGTCCGGAGTCGTTAATGGCATCGATAAACACCCCCTTCACATCATCGCGGCTGTGGAGACTGTTCATGTCGCCAACTATGACAATGGGGCGTGAATCCAGGTGCTGCAGCACATCCTCCTTCAACTGTGCCCATTGGGCCATACGTGCCTCCTTGTCCTTCGTATCATTCTTTTCGGCCTCGTCCTTATCGTCGCTGGCATCCATGTGCATGTTGTAGACTAAAATGCGATCGCCACTCCTCAGCGTCACCTCGTAACGACGAAAGCCCTTGGTTATCATCTCGTCCAAGGCATGACTGAACTTGCCGAAGTTCTGCTGCCAAGGTGTACGAGCAGCAGACGTCACCTGGAGGTCATTTTTCCAACAGCCCATCAGACCATCGCATTCAAAACGGTGATTCTGCAGGTGCAGGTAATCGATGGTACGACCCACCACATCAACATCACCCGTCCACTCGTCCATCTTATAGTCGTCCTCCAAGAACACTGAGAGTACGTCGTGATAATTAAAATCCTCTTGAAGCATTACCAGGTCGTAGCCTTTCTTCTGCAAATATTTACCAATACGTGCCGTACCGCCATTACCCGGTCCGTCGGCATTCACTTTTACCATTAAGATCTTCTGGGGAAGTCCGTCCACATTGAGCGTAGCGATAGAGAACTGTTTTCCGGTCTCTTGCGCTATTGCCGTCAGATTACCGCTCAAGGTAAGGGTGACGACTAATGACTTTAATATTTTTTGCATCATACAACAGATTATTTGGGGGCAAAGATACGAAAAAAAACTGGAAGTGCAAGTTTTCTCAGCAAAAAGTAGTACCTTTGCACCCAAATTGTGAGAAAAGCAATGAAAGAGAAAAGACAAATCGCCATACTCGGCTCTACGGGGTCGATAGGTACACAGGCCCTCGAAGTGATTGAGGAGCACTCAGACTTGTATGAGGTATATTGTCTGACGGCGAATAATAAGGTAGAACTGCTTGCTGAGCAGGCGCATAAGTTCAAGCCCGCCGCCATTGTCATCGCCAACGAACAGCGTTACGATGAACTGAAAGCATTGATGAGCGATATGCCCGATGTGAAGGTGTATGCTGGTGCTCAGGCTTTGAACGAGATCGTAGAGGCAGGCCCTATCAACATGGTGCTCACCGCAATGGTTGGCTTTGCAGGCCTCAACCCCACTATTCACGCCATCAAGGCAGGCAAAGCCATTGCATTGGCCAATAAGGAAACGCTGGTAGTGGCAGGCGAGCTGATTCTGCAACTGGCTCAGCAGTACCACACCCCCATCCTACCCGTCGACAGCGAACACTCTGCAATTTTCCAGAGTCTTGTGGGCGAGGATATGAATCCGATAGAAAAGATTCTGCTGACGGCCTCCGGCGGGCCCTTCCGTCTGAAGACAATGGAAGAAATTGCCCACGTGACGAAGGCCGACGCCCTGAAGCATCCCACGTGGGATATGGGCGCGAAGATCACCATCGACTCGGCATCGATGATGAACAAGGGTTTCGAGGTCATCGAGGCCAAGTGGCTCTTCGGCGTCGATGCCAAGCAGATTCAGGTGCTGGTGCATCCGCAGTCGATTGTGCACAGCGCCGTGCAGTTCCAGGACGGATCGGTGAAGGCCCAGCTCGGTGTGCCCGACATGCGCCTGCCGATACAGTATGCCTTCTCGTTCCCGCAGCGCCTGCACCTGAGCGGCGAGCGGCTTGATCTGTTTAAGGCTCAACATCTGGAGTTCTTCGAGCCCGACCTGAAGAAGTTCCGCTGCCTGGCACTCGCCTTCGAGGCCATCGACAAAGGTGGTAATATGCCTTGTATTGTCAATGCTGCCAACGAAATTGTGAACCGCGGATTCCTCGAGGATAAGTGCGGTTTCCTGCAGATGGGCGACATCATCGCCGAAACGATGCAACGTGCTACTTTCGACAAGAATCCATCATATGATACTTACATCGCGACCGACGCCGAGGCACGCCGTATCGCCACAGAACTAATGAGCAAGAAATAATATATGGAGATTTTTTTAATAAGATTACTACAATTCATGCTGGCCATTGGCCTGCTGGTGCTGCTCCACGAGGGCGGACACTTCTTTTTCGCCAAGTTGTTTGGCGTCCGCGTAGATAAGTTCTATCTGTTTTTCGACCCCTCAATCTGGAAGTGGGACGGAAGCCTGTTTAAGCTCAAACCCAAGAACAGCGACACACAATATGGTGTAGGCTGGCTGCCATTAGGCGGTTACTGCAAGATAGCCGGTATGATTGATGAGAGTTTTGACACCGAGCAGATGAAACTGCCCGAGCAGCCTTGGGAATTCCGTGCGAAACCCGCCTGGCAGCGTCTGCTGATCATGATTGGCGGTGTGCTCGTCAATTTCCTCCTGGCCTTGTTCATCTACGCGATGATCCTCTTCCACTGGGGCGATACCTATATCCCCGTGAAGGACATGACACTGGGTATGAAGTTCAATACCGAGGCTAAGGCCCTCGGCTTTAAGGACGGTGATATCCTCGTAGGAACAGATAAGGGCGAGTTCAAGGATTTCTCCGCAGACCTCTACCGCGACCTCTCTGAGGCCAAGCGTGTGGACCTGATCCGCGATGGTAAGCAGATAAGTTTGCAACTGCCTGGCGACCTCAACCTGCTGAATATGTTGAAGGCCGAACCTTCGTTCGTTCGTCCATTGGTACCAGCAGTCATCGACAGCGTGATGGACAATTCTCCCGCTGCAGAGATCGGACTCCAGAAAGGTGATAAGATTATCGCCCTGAACGGCAAGCCTATTGATTCATACAATGAGTTCACGGAACAGATTGGTGTACTCGAGGATATGATGACCGCCGCCAAGAGTCAGGCCGACAGTCTGAAGATCCGCACGGCTACCATCGTCATCGAGCGTGAGGGACTGGTCAAGTCAGCCGCAGGTGAACAGACGGCAGAAGCCGCAGCCGTAGCAGATACCGCAACGATTACGCTGACGCCAGACCTCAAGGTAGGCTTCTTCGTGAAGACCATCGCCGGCATCTACGAACCCTATACCCGTGAGTACGGCTTCTTCGAGAGCATCCCCGCCGGCATCAAGTACGGCTGGAACGTGCTGGCTGGCTATGTGGGCGACATGAAATATGTGTTCACCGCCGACGGTGCCAAGTCGTTAGGTGGTTTCGGCGCTATTGGAAGTCTCTTCCCACCAGTCTGGGACTGGTATCTCTTCTGGAAGATGACCGCTTTCCTCTCCATCATCCTCGCCTTCATGAACATCCTTCCCATCCCCGCCCTTGATGGTGGTCATGTGCTATTCCTGATCTACGAGATGATTACCCGTCGCAAGCCGTCAGAGACCTTTATGATCCGTGCAGAGTATGTCGGCTTCGGCATACTTATACTCCTGATGGTTGTGGCGAACCTCAATGATATCTTGCGCTGGCTCGGATACATGTAAGTTTTACAACCAAGAGATATACAGCCACGATGATAACATAAATCATCGTGGTTTGTATTTTTGTGGGGTGCAGGTCGTCGATGCTGGCACCAGGTATCAAAGCCATCTTCGTCAATAGGCTATTGAGCGTAGCGACTATATAGAACAAGATGTACGCGAGCGATGGCGCCAAAAGTACTACCAGCGAGAGATAGAGTATCAGCATGGCCGCTGGAATCACAATGAAGTTTGTAAGGAGAAAATAACAGGAGAATCGTCCGAAGTAATAGGCAATCAATGGTGCTGTGCCAATCTGTGCCGAAAGCGGCACAGCTATCATCCCCCACAACCAACGCACCAAGCGATGCGACATCAGATATTCTGCTGTGAAAACGCCCTCCAACAAAGGTACGAACAACAGAATAGACAACACCGCCATATACGACATCTGGAAACCCACATCGAAGAGCGACATTGGACTAAACATCAACGTCACGATGGCTGTAAAGGCTAGTGTATTGACAGACATCCTGTCACGATGCCCCAGCGACAGCAGGGCATAGACACTCAACATCGTAGCCGAGCGCATCACACTCGTTGACATTCCCACAAGAAACACAAACGCCCATATGCTCATAATGATGATTATCTGCGACAACACCTGCCACCGCCGATTGAAGACAAACAGCGATAACAACGTATAGATAATGCCCAGATGCAGACCGCTTAGCGCCAAGACATGCGAGGCGCCAGTGACGGAATAGACGTCTTTCAATTCCTGCGTCAAAGCCGATTTGTCTCCTAATGCCATCGCAGCCACAACGGCATAGGCGTCATCATTTGCTACCGCTGCAGGATTAAGGCGGGAAAGAAGACGGCTGCGGTATTTCAGGAAAGTAAGCCTCATCCGTTCCAATTTCGACAACTGCGCCAGCGACACCTTTGCCTTCCGCCATTTCCAACTGGCTACAAACGTCCGTCCAGTAAACCCATGAATCTCCAGATAACGGTGATAGTCGAACGAGCCCCTTCGCCATTCACTGTTCGCCTCAATACGCGATTGTATCTGCAGACCATCACCGGTTTTCAGGTTCCGGCTCCGATCATCCTTATACAGATAGCACTTCAACTTCCGACCGCTCTCTGCCAACACCACATCGACCGCAATTGTTTTCGGTTTTTCCACTGGCTCAGATATCACAACAACCTCATAACTCACCTCGTCCTCAGGCCAAGCGACCTCCAACGACGCCTTCTGCCGTTCCATCAGCAGCCAGCCTAACACGACAAAACAGACAGCGATGGCTACTGACTGCCAATGCTCATGCTTCCACGACAACAGTGCCAAAGCCACCGTCATCACAAATACTAGCAGCAACCACCAGCCCACAACGACCATATCGCCAACAACGATTCCAGCCATCAGACAGACGGCCAAACGTAACAACGGTGTTTCTTTCCAGAACGGTTTGCTTTCCATATTCCTTAAGTTTAACGCTGCAAAGATAGTAAAAAAAGATAAAAGAGAAAAGGGAAAAGGAAAAAATTTTGGTATTTCGCCCGATTTACACTAACTTTGCAGCCGTTATGGAAGTAATCAGTATGCCCATATGGGCTTGGATTCTGTTTTATGCACTCGTCATCGTGATGCTTTATGCCGACCTGAAACTGTTTGGCAGAAAGGGACAACATGAAGTCAGCATTGGTGAAGCCTTAAAGATGACGGTCGTCTGGATTATCGTGTCACTCATCTTCTGTGGCGGCATTTGGTATTATGAAGGATCAGGCAAAGCGATGGAATTCCTGGCAGGTTATCTCATTGAGAAATCGCTGTCGATGGATAATCTCTTTGTATTCCTCATGCTCTTCTCATTCTTCGGTGTCCAGAGGAAATACCAGCACGAGGTATTGTTCTGGGGTATCTTTGGAGCCCTGATCCTTAGGAGCATCTTTATCTTCGCGGGTGCGGCAATGGTGCAGCGATTCGAATGGATACTAGCCATCTTTGGCGTCTTCCTCATCTATACCGGCATCAAGATGTTCAGCCACAAAGACGATGAGAGCGTTGATCCATCGAAGAATATCTTTGTGAAGCTGTTTAAGAAATTCTTCCCCGTAACAGATCAGATGCACGAGGACAAATTCTTTATCATCGAAAATGGCAAGCAATTGGCGACCCCACTTTTTATCGCCTTGTTGGTGATTGAAACCACCGATGTGGCCTTTGCTGTAGACTCCATCCCCGCCGTTTTCTCCGTGAGCCGCGATCCGTTTATTGTGCTCACCTCCAACATCTTCGCCATCTTGGGACTGCGTGCCCTTTATTTCGCTCTCGCAGCTATTGCCAAATATTTCGCATATCTGAAATACGGCCTCGGCATCATCCTCAGCTTCGTAGGTGTAAAAATGTTGATGGAGGTTTTCGGTTTCGGAAAAGTACCTACCGGGATTTCACTCTTAATTATCTTTGGAGTATTAGTATTATCGATGGGACTCTCTGTTATACTTTCGCGAAATAAGTGCGATAAACGAGATAATAACCATCGCCCGTAAGCTCAAACACAGAGCCTTGGGCCTCATTCAGCGTTCCCTGCCATAGTTGATCATAAGGATAAGACGCCCATTTAAGTCCCTCTGACGACAACCGCTTGCAGTCGACATTGAAGATGCTGACCTGCTGTCCTGCAAAGGACTCAAACGACTCCTCACCTTTAGCAACAACAAACCAACCATCGTCAGTCGCCATTAGCGGTTCCACACCCATCTCGCGAGCATAGCGCACCATCAGCGAAATGTTTCCCAAAGTATGATCTTCACGTCTGCCTGTCGCACCCAGATAGGCAATCCGTCTCATACCTTTCGACAAGCAATATCGCGTAGCTTTCGTCAGATCATTATCCTCCTGCTCGTCAATCTGTATCAGACGACTTCTCAGTTCTTCAGGCACGGAATCGCCATCACCCACGATAGCATCGCACTGCGGCCAACGGCAGACTGCTCCGTCGCAGCAGACCACATATCGAGCCTCGCGAAGCAGTTGCAATGGTTCTGCAGCTGTCGGAAACAGTCCATTAGCCAAAATGACAGCATCAAACTCGGTCATATATAGCGTCTTTAGACATCATCTTTTTCCACTTGTAATAGCCTGCAATAGCGATAAGGACGTACAGTCCGTAAAGTCCTGCCTTGAAGGGGATTCCTTTCTGGATATAAAGCACACAGCACACAACATCGACTACAATCCAGAACAGCCACTGCTCAAGATATTTACGGGCCAGCGCCCACAAACCGACAAACGACAACGCATCGGTAAAAGAGTCGAGCACAGGCACGGTGGAATTAGTCCACATAATGAGAATATAGTAAACGACACCCCATGCTACGAAGAAACCCACCGTAGCTGGCAGATATTGTCGTTTGGGCATATGACTGATGGGGAGTTCCTGCTTCAGATTCTTAGTTTTCCTGAACTTCCACACATAGAGGCCATAGAGAGCCGCCAAGGTATAATAACACGCCATGCCAGCATCGCCATAGAGTCCATGCTGCCAATAAAGGATGATATCGAGTGCCGGCATGATGATGCCTATGACCCAAAGGGCTACATGAGCACGGTACTCGAGCCAGATATAAATCAGGCCGAGTACCGTGGTGAATATATCCAACCCATGTTCTACCAGAAAAGTAATCATCTGTAAACTCTATACTATAACCTCCAAACTAAAAATTCACCGACAAATGCGCCATCATATTAAATGGAGCTGAGGGAGCGAAGCCTGCCTCATACTGATCGCTAGTACCCCATCCGGTAGCCACAATCTGACCATTCTGCTTGTCGAAAGCAGGTGCAGCCCATCCGTTGTTATCGTACTTGGCCGAGAAGATGTTATAGAGGGTTACGCCCAATGTAACTTCCTTCACGCCCAACTGTTTCAAACCGAAGGTATAGCTCAGATCGACGTTGGTATTGAAGTGTCCATCGAGCATCATACCGACATCTACGGGTTTATCGTTGTCATCGAGCGTCTGATAGCTTTCGAAGCCCGTGTTTGTCAAATACTGCTTGCTGATATACTGGCTCTGGACGCTGGCGCTGAAGCCTTGGTAGTTGAAACTGAAGACGTTGTTGGCTATCCATTCGGGCGAGAATGCCAATGGCTGGTCGCCGAGATCGGCTACACTCCCATCGGTCAGTTGTACGGTGATGCCTTTCACGCGGTTCCTTGACCATGTGGCATTAGCATCCCAGCGGAACCAGTCGACAGGTTTCCATGCTGCCTCTAACTCCACACCGAGGCGGAAACTCTTGTCGAGGTTTCGGGTAATGGCCTCACCTATCTTATTAATCTCGCCCGTTAGCACGAACTGGTCTTTATAGTCCATCCAGTAGAAGTTAACACCGGCCGAGAACGTCGGGCTCTGGTACTTATAGCCCACCTCCAAGTCGTTCAGCCGCTCAGATTTCGGCATGGGCAGTTCAGCGTTCATATTGTCCTGATAATTATTGCGCGTAGGCTCCTTATGGGCTATGGCATAAGAGACATAGGCCTTATGGTTGGGCGTGATATCGTAATTCAGTCCAGCCTTAGGGTTAAAGAAGTCGAACGATTCTTTCATGTCATAGACGATGCGCTTGTTGGTATCCCAATTGATTTCGTCAGTGGGACCGACCATCTTTATGCCGACGTGGCGGTACTGCATATCGACATACGCATTCAGCCCAGGCAGGAAGTCGTACATCAGTTTGCTGTAGACGTTGAAGTCGGTCTTCTTGGCATTCTCATCGTAATAGGGGTGGTCAGGCATCAGTTCGCTGACAGGCATCTTCACCCATTTGATTTGTCCAAAATGGTCGCCGTCGTACTTGTTCCAGCCGCCGCCGAGCGTAGCCTGCAGGTTCTCGTGGTTGTTGTAGTTCAGCGAGGCCACTACGCCGTAGAAGTCGTTGTCCATCTTCTTCTGGCGCACCAAGTCGCTCTGGGCCCAGGTCATCTCCGGGTCGAGGTCATACTCAAAAAGTGTCCGTTTGCACTTGTACTCCTCGTAATAGCCACTGCCTTTCGTGTAGTGCAGTGCCGTATTCAGGTTCAGCTCGCGGTTCAGCCGCTGGTTCCATATCAGTTGGTAGTTCTGCTGATGATAGTTGTCGGTCTGTCCGTCGTAATAGTGTACATTGCCTTGCGCATCGTAATACTCACCGCAGGAATTATAAGTACGTCCATACAGGCTCTGCTCATATTTCGACGTATAATTCCAGGCATGGTAGGTTTCCTCAATACCGTTCCAGGTGATCAGCTTCACCACCGTATTGTCTGAGAAGTAGCCTGCCTGTATGAAATAAGAATTCAATTTCGTGGAAGCACGGTCCAGGTAGCCTTTTGATCCGATGTCCGACAAGCGTCCCTGAATGCCCCAATGCCCACTGAGCAGACCCGTGCCGAAGCGCAGCGTCTCCTTATGTGAGTAATAAGAGCCCCCTGAGAAGTCGAGGCCGAGGTAGGGTTCCATGCCGATATTCTCCGTCAGCATGTTCAACGTAGCACCGAAGGCTCCAGCACCGTTGGTCGATGTTCCCACGCCACGCTGTATCTGCATCGACTGTACCGATGATGCAAAGTCACCCATATTCACCCAATAGAGCTGGGCACTCTCGGCATCGTTCATCGGAATGCCATTAGCCGTAATATTGATACGCGAGGGATCCGTACCACGCACTCTGAGTGAGGTATAGCCGATGCCGTTGCCCGCATCCGAGGTCATTGTGACGCTCGGCGTCAGCGACAACAGATAAGGCACATCCTGTCCGAAGTTCACGGCTTTCAACGCCTTTTTGTCCATGTTCGTATAAGCCATCGGTGTCTTTTTCGACGCACGCGTCGACACCACCTGTACATTCTGCAGTTCCACTGACAACAGCGAGTCCAAGTCATCCTGTGCATTCATACTCATCACGCTCACCAGCGCAACCATGCTTAATAACAATCTTTTCATAACTTTTAATAATACCTTTAATTAATAAATAATGTAAAGGGGAAGTCTGTGTTGATTTATCCTTTATTCCATCCCTACGCCGGCATGATCCGGATCAGGTTAGAGGGTATCATCTCAGCCTGCAACCGCAGGCACCCCTTGAAATTCGGCTGCAAAGGTACACATTTTTTTAAAGGTAAAAAAGTAAAAAGGTAAAAAAGTATAGCCGCACACTCATTTTTTACCTTTTTACCTTCTTACTTTTTTACTTTTTTCGTATCTTTGCACCAAAATCAAGCTGAAAATATGAAGATACAGATTATCAACGGGCCAAACCTGAACCTGCTGGGGCAGCGGGAACCAGGCATCTATGGCTCTGAATCGATGGAAAACTGCCTCAAGGCACTCCGCAGCCGCTACCCGCAAGTGCAGATAGACTACTATCAGAGCAATGTCGAGGGCGAGCTCATCAACAAGATGCAGGAGACGGGCTTTGCAGGCGGCTACGACGGTATCGTGCTCAATGCTGGGGCCTATACCCACACAAGCGTCGCCCTGCACGACTGCATCCGTAGTCTCAAGTGCCCCGTCATCGAGGTACACATCTCGAATGTCCACCAGCGCGAGGAGTTCAGACATCATTCTATGATATCTGCAGCCTGCAAGGGTGTGATCTGCGGATTCGGGCTCGATAGCTATCGTCTGGCAGTAGAGGCACTGATCGGATGACGCTCGACGATTACATCCTCGCCCATACAGAGCCAGAACCAGAATACCTGTACAGGCTGTGGCGGGCAACGAACCTGCACACCATCCACGGACGGATGGCCAGCGGACACCTGCAAGGACGACTGCTCAAGATGCTGGTCAGGATGATACGGCCGAAAAATATCCTCGAGATAGGCACCTTCAGCGGCTACAGTGCCATCTCGATGGCAGAAGGGCTCGACAGCGACGGACAGCTCTACACCTTCGAGATCAACGACGAGATGGAGGACTTCACCCGCCCTTGGATAGAGGGATCTGAGGTGGCCGACAAGATTCACTTCATCATCGGCGATGCCCTCGAAGAAGCACCTAAACTGGGTATCACCTTCGATATGGCCTTTATGGATGGTGACAAACGTACCTACCGCGACTGCTACGAGATGGTGATGGACATCCTCAAGCCTGGAGGCTTCATCCTCGCTGACAACACGCTCTGGGACGGCCACGTGGTAGACCATACCTACGACCGCGACCACCAGACGCAGGGCATCGAGACCTTCAACGACTATATCGCTGCCGACGACAGGGTGGAACAAGTGATTCTCCCCCTTCGCGACGGCCTCACACTTATAAGAAAGAAATAGATTATGCAAGAGACAAGACAAAACAAAATCGCACGACTGCTCCAGAAGGAGCTCTCGCTGATATTCCAACAGCAGACCCGCGCCACACACGGCACGATGGTGAGTGTAACACGGACAAAGATCTCGCCCGACCTCAGTATCTGCACGGCCTACCTGAGCATCTTCCCCAGCGAGAAGGGTGAAGAGATCCTGCAGAATATCAACGCCAGCAACAAGGCCATCAGATATGAATTAGGTACGCGCGTGAGAAACCAGTTGCGCATCGTGCCAGAACTGCGATTCTTCATCGATGACTCACTGGACTATATTGAGCACATCGACGAACTGCTCAAGAAGTGAAAAGTGAAAAATTTGCTGCCGCATGAACTTTCCTTTTTTTATCGCCAGGCGATATCTTTTCTCTAAGAAGTCGACCCACGCCATCAACGTCATCAGCGCCATCTCCGTAGTGGGTGTGGCTGTAGCCACGATGGCCCTTGTGGTGACACTCTCCGTGTTCAACGGCTTCCACGATATGGTGGCCTCCTTCTTCACCTCGTTCGACCCCCAGCTGAAGATTGTGCCCGTACAAGGCAAGACAATGCCGTCCGACGATCCCGTCCTGGCGAAGATCAAGGCACTGCCTCAGGTAGAGGTGGCGATGGAGACCGTCGAGGATCAGGCTCTGGCAGTGTATCAAGGCCGACAGGCGATGGTGACCATCAAGGGTGTGGAGGATAGTTTCAGCCAACTCACTCATATCAACGAGATACTCTTAGGCGACGGACAGTTTGAACTGAAGGCAGCCGATATGTTCTACGGCATTCCCGGCATCCGACTGGCTGAGCAACTGGCAACAGGCTTCACCTACGAAGAACCGATGCAGATCTATGCCCCCCGTCGCGAAGGCCAGTTGAATATGGCGAACCCTATGGACGGTCTCGTGACCGATGAGCTCTATTCGCCTGGCGTCATCTTCAACGTCAAGCAGGCACGCTACGACAAGAGCTATATCCTCACCGACATAGCATTTGCCCGTCGTATCTTCGAGCAGCAGGGAATGGTGTCTGCCCTCGAACTGCGTCTGAAGCCAGGCAGCAACTTCGAAAGCGTGAAATCTGAAATCAAGCAGATAGTGGGTGACAAGTGCTATGTGCGTGACCGCTTCGAACAGCAGGACGACACCTTCAAGATCATGAAGATCGAAAAGCTGATTGCTTATATCTTCCTGACGTTCATCCTGATGGTGGCCTGCTTCAACATCATCGGTTCGCTCTCGATGCTCATCATCGACAAGAAGGACGATGTGGTGACGTTGCGCAATCTGGGAGCCTCCGACAAGCAGATTACACGCATCTTCCTCTTTGAAGGACGTCTGATTTCGGCTCTGGGTGCCATCATCGGTATCATCCTCGGCTTGGTGCTCTGCTGGGCGCAGCAGACCTTCGGCATCGTGAAACTGGGCTCCTCGAGCGGCTCGTTCATCATCAATGCCTATCCTGTGAGCGTCCATCCTGAGGACATCCTCCTCGTCTTCCTCACTGTACTCATCGTCGGCTTCCTCGCCGTCTGGTATCCCGTTCGCTATTTCTCACGCCGATTACTGGCATAAAACCAATAACACAATTATGAAGAAACTGTTTACAATGATTCTGATGGTCTGCGCCTGGATGATGGCAGCAGACGCTGCGGGACAACCACTTCTGAAAACCCATGTGGAAACAGGCGACCTTGAGGGCATCCTCGATGGTCAGCTTGCAGTGTATAAAGCCATTCCCTATGCAGCCCCGCCCGTTGGCGACCTGCGTTGGCGTGAACCGCAGCCAGCCAAGCCTTGGGAGGGCGTGCTCAAGGCAGAGAACTACGGTCCCCTGCCGCCGCAGCCCACACGTCCTGGACGTACAGCTGATATGATGAGTGAAGACTGTCTCTATCTCGGCATCGCAACGCCTGCCAAGAGCGCCAGCGACCGATTGCCTGTGATGGTATGGATTCATGGTGGCGGATTCCAGACGGAGCACTATGGTGGCGACCTGTGGAAACACCTTGCCCAGCGTGGTGTGGTCATCGTCAGCATCGAATACCGTACAGGTGCCCTCGGATTCCTGGCCCATCCTGAACTGAGCAAAGAGAGCAAGGACGGCCACTCTGGCAACTATGGTCTGCTCGATCAGATCTTCGCCCTCCAATGGGTGCAGCGCAACATCGCCAACTTCGGAGGCGACCCCTCGAAGGTGACGATCTTCGGTGAGAGTGCTGGTGCCATCAGTTGCAGCATGCTCTGTGCCTCACCGTTGGCAAAGGGCCTCTTCCGTGCAGCCATCAGTCAGAGTGGAGGCTCGTTCGCCCCTTGGAGCGACAAGCCGCGTGCTTTGGGCCTCGATGCCTCGCAGAAGGGAGCCGAGCAGCAGGGTCTCGCTTTCATGAAGCATCTGAAGAAGAAGAACATCAAGCAGATGCGCAAGATGGATGCGATGGAGCTCTGCGACGGTAATGTGGGCTTCGCTGGCTTCTGGCCTTGTGTCGACGGCTATGTGATCTGCGACGATCAATACCGTCTCTACGAACGTGGCGAGTATAATGATGTGCCTGTCATCGTGATGACCAACAGCGATGAGGGCGCCCTCTTCTCACCTGCCAATATCAAGGCAGAGAACTACCAGAAACAGGTACAGGGAATGTTTGGCGATATGGCCGACGAGGCGCTGAAAGTCTATCCTGGCAATACGGATGATGAGGCTTGGCACGGCAATGGCGATGCCTTCCGCGACCTGGGATTTGCCTGGCCTTCCTATGCTTGGGAATGCCTGCAGAGCAAGACGGGTAAGAGTCCTGTCTATGCTGCCTATCTCGCCCAGCCTTCCACACGGAGCTTCTCGCCAGACAAGCGTCGCAAGGGTGTAGCCCATGCTGATGACATTCTTTATCTCAATGGAGAGTTCCTCACTCAGCCCGACAAATATCCTTATGAGTCTGCCGTCGCAGAGATCATCCAGCAGTATTGGGTGAACTTCGCCAAGACGGGCAATCCCAACGGCAAGGGTCTGCCTTACTGGCCTTCGTTCGATGAAAGCAAGCCCACTACGATGCAGTTCTCCAACGGTGCCTCGCTCATCATGGTGCCCAACCGCGAGCAGATCAACTTCATCGACCGCTTCTACAAAGCCAAGCGTGAAGAGACCGAACGCCAGCGCACCAAATAAACTACCATAAAGGACACGAAGGGTCAGATTCACCTTTGTGTCCTTTTCATTTTAATCCTCGCGATACTCCAGGATGTCGCCTGGCTGGCAGTCCAGCTCTCTGCAGATGGCTTCGAGTGTGGAGAAACGCACGGCCTTGGCCTTGCCAGTCTTCAGAATCGAGAGGTTCGCCTGAGTGATGCCAATCTTCTCGGCCAGTTCCTGCGAAGACATCTTGCGCTTGGCCATCATCACATCTACGTTTACGATTATACTCATACGGCTCGCGATGTTTAGATGGTCAGTTCCTGTTCTTCCTTCAGATCCTTACCCATCAGGATGATCTGTGAGATAATCATCAGCCCCAAGCCCGTGAGGAGGTACATCGAGTTGCATTCGTTCTTGAACACGATGCTGTGGTCGGCCAGATGGATATTCGCGATGAAATATTGCGTGATGAAGTATGAAGCAATTAACGCATTCAGATAGAGCACAGAAAGCAATATGCCTGTGATTTCAAGATACTTGGCTACTTTCGTCACGAAAATCTCTCCTCGGCGAATGCTCCTGACAAGCTTGATGATCAGCCATAATACCCAGAGGCACACGATGATGGCGAAGATTGCAGACGAAGCGATGAAATACAATGGAACCTTGGATCCTGTCCGTGTGGTGGGAATGCTTACCCTGATCTTTTGCATGTCAACCCTGTAGGTCTGGCCTTTTGCCGTAGAGAGGAGCACCTTATGGTCTGGTCTGCCCCATGACTGAACGTTTAGATCATAAGAAATCAAGGGAACGCCGGTAGACACGACGCCACCAGGAATCGAGTCGCGTATTTCAAACTCAGAGGGAAGTTCCGCAAACTCCATCTTGTTGTCAGGTGCCGGACTCCAACCCATTGACGAATAATGGAATGTGTCGCTCATAACCAAAACGATGAGCGCCACAACGAACATCGTGCTGTAAATCTTTAATTTCTTAGTCATAGCTTTAAATTGTTAAATCCTGTTCTTTCTGAATTTTTTCACCTCTCACCATAATATTGGCCATCGCGTCGATGAGCAATACGAGTAGATAGACAAGTACGACATTTCCCATTAGCAGAGGATCTGAAAGAATCTTATCCATTGCAACAAACGCAAGTGCCGCCTCGAACATAATTAATCCCAAGCCTATCAAGCGTATCAATCCTATATTCTTACGCGTGAAGGTCTGATTTTTCTTCAACCGACTATACAAGAGGAATATCATCGATAAGACGCCTATCATCGACAAGATCATAAAGCACACAGCGACTATGTCCTCCCAAAATACCGTTGGCTTTTCGAGAAAAAAACATATAATTTGGTATATTACATAGCAAATAACCAGTACTGCCATCAAGGGCATAAACCAGCCGATTTGCTGGAACTCGAATTCGTCACGCCCTTCCCGGGTCTCGAAATACTTCTTTAGTTGTTTCATAAGAATCGATAATGTTTTATTGTTAAACGATAAATAATTTCGGTGCAAAGATAAGTACTTCTTCCGAAACTTCCAAATATTTTCAATAAAATCTTATCGAAAAACGATAAATTTAACTTTCTATAACGATTCCGATAGAGGAAAGCCTATTTTTATATTAATCTTGGTTTTCTTGTTTGTTTCGAAAAAACTTTGTACTTTTGCCGCCATTAATGAATAAACAGATGAGAATATGATGAAACTGATTAAACTGTTTGCCGTCGTAATGCTTGGCGGTGTGATGCTTTCAGGCTGCGAGAAGCTGGATGAATTGGATAGAGAAGCCCATGAGCGTAATCTGCAAAATCTGAGAGACTGGGTTATCAACTCTAATACTACCCAAGAGGCCATAGACGAATTCGGCTATGAGAACTGCTTCAAGATCGTCCCGCTGGAATCATTCTTCTGGAATGACTATACGACCTATTATAAAGGCGACCTCTCCGACGTCAACAAGAACGACCTGGTAGAAGTCCGCTCGCTGTTTTATAACAAGCCTGCCATGAGCCATATACACATTGGTGAAATCATCTGCAATAAGAGCATTGCCAACGACCTGCTGGCCATCTTCCGCCAACTCTACGAGTCGCAATACCATATTGACCAGATGATGCCAGTAGCGGAAATCGATTACACACAGATTACTAATGGTTCCACAGCGAGTTACGACTTCACCTTCTGCTTCCACTTTAACTCCGACCCCATCGACATGGCTCACGTGAAGGGTCTGGCAGTGGTACTCAATCCCTATAATCCCCCCACATCAGCCAGCGACCAGGCAGTGACCTTGTTCAAGCAGCACGGCTTCACTTGGGGCGGCGACGATCCCAACGGCAAGCGCTTCCGCTTTGAAAAGAAATAAGCGCCTGCACACATTCGGTGCAGGCACTGTGTCACGATGGGGTCTGGATAATTCGTGACTGTCACAGATTGTCCTGCCCCCGCCGTGTCACGGCTGTGCGTTCCGATATCGACAAGTCTTCTATGGCCTACAGACTGTTCGAGTTCCTTACAACCGAAGAGGGGCAGGCCATCGTTGATGAAAGCGGATATGTGTCATTGCAAACGGCTTCAACAGGCATACGAGATGTCGCACCGTCAGGCAAAGATGCACCCGTCTACAACCTCTCCGGCCAGCGGCTGAAGGCTCCCAACAAGGGCATCAACATCATTGGCAACAAGAAGTTACTTGTGAAACCATTTTAGGCCGGATAGTGTCGGAAATCGGCAGAAATCGAAGAAAAGTTATCGCCTTTAACGTTTCTTTAACCATATTACTTTGAAAATTGCATAAAAAGTCGTATATTTGCGGTCAGATATCCGTTTATATTAATCAATTTAAAAACCAAAGCTTATGAAACAGAAAAAAGAGTATGAGAAGCCCTCGATGCAGGTCTTCGAGTTAAGTAACCAGCCGCAGATTCTTGCAGGCAGCTTCCAAGGCGACCGTAACAATCCATTCGGCGACCCATTGAACCCAATAGGATGGTAAAAGAAAAGGAGGAAAGCATTATGAAAAAGACTTTTAGCAACATCCGTACTCTAGCCGCCCTGCTAATGGCAGGAGCCGCATTCGCCGCATGCTCTAGCGACGAGAACATCATTGAACAGCAGCCCGTCGACAATGGCGAGCAAGTATACACTCTCACTATCGAGGCCACGAAGGGCGAGAGTGCCACACGTGCACTCGTACTGGACAATCCGTCAAGCCCGACAAGCGCCCTCCATGCCGAATGGACTACTACCGACGCAATAGCAGTGCTCAAGGGCGGGTCAGTCGTCGGCTCGCTGACTCCCTCGGAAATATCTTCAGACGGGCAGAAGGCAAAGTTCACGGGAACTCTTACGGGAACAGTTGCCGAGACCGATGTCCTGACACTGGCTTATAACCCCGTTGACAACATATCTGCCTTCGCATTACAAGACGGCACATTACTCAGCGCAGGCCACTTTGACTCTGCCACAGCTACTGTAACGGTGGCATCCATCATCGACAAAGGCTCATCCAAGGATATCACAATATCGGGTGGTGCCACATTCGTAACCCAGACGGCCGTGCTGAAGCTCACGCTGGCAAACGGGACGCTTCCTATCAATGCCACCTCATTGAAGATGATGGTGATGGGTCAGGAGATACTGACCTTCGCACCTGCAGCTGCAGCCTATACCACCAACGGCGACGGCATCCTCTATTTCTCACTGCCGAGCAAGACGGCGGTCGCAACAGCCTTGGCCTCAAAATTAGGAATGTCAGCTTCAACAGTTTCAACGATGCTTGCTAGCAGTAATATCACCTTCATCGCCAACGACGGTCTCAAAACCTTCACCATCAATAAGACGGGCTATCCCTTCGAGGCAGCCAAGTACTACGCCGCAACACTGGCCATGAAGGAGTGTGGCAGTTTCTACAACATTACGTCTTCGGGAACGGTAAATGGTACGGGTGTAAACGAATCTTTTGAAAAGCAGACACTGCCATTTAATACTAACATTGACGCACTTGTGGGCGCCACGGCCTTAAGTGGTGCAACTGTCAATTCGGTAACAGTATTATCCGGTAATGCCATCGCCACTTCAAGTTATGATGGTTCGTCCATCACTTTCTCTGGTGCCGGCTCGGCAGTCCTCAGCGTCAACTATACTCTGGGAATGGGTAATTCAAGTGACGAGATCACAGTCACCGTGATGCCCGTGACGTTAGCCGAAGGCCATGAACTTACAGGGGCATTCGTCGGTGATATTGTGTGCAATGACGGTCTGGCATATTCACCTACCGACAAGGACAACCTGCCTAGCGGTGTGTCCATCGTGGCATTGGTTGCATACAAAGGCACCGGCAACGGCCTGGCAATAGGACTGAGCGACCTGGGTTCAATGGACTGGCCAACTGCTATGGGAGCTTGTAGTGCTTTGAATTCGTCGATTCCCATCACAGGTGCTACATGGAGAGTGGCCACGCAAGACGAATGGAACTCTATGATTTCGGGCTTAGGTGGATGGTCTATTTTCAAGGCCGTTACATCATTGTCTACTGACAACTATTGGTCTTCTACCGAAAATGGTACTCAAGCAAATGAGACATTATCTGGTAGTAGTGGAAGCTGGACGGCGCCGACTGATTGGTATACCAACTGTAATACCCGCGCCGTGCTGGCATGGTAATGTGACCACCATAAGCGTTCAGGGCAGCAAGCCCTTGACCGGCTGAAACGGGGGGGATGGTTCATGCTTTACGAAGCGAACCATCCCCTTTTAATGTCACATCGGGGTCAGGATACTTTGTGACATGTTGTTATGGAACACCCACCTTTATCGTCTACAGCAAGACCTCGATGGCCATCGGTGATAACCGCGTGCCCTTGGACTACCACTTCCCCGAAGTAATCATCACAAGTCGTGGTGCCGTGGTGCGGCAATGGGGAAACAAATTCCTGGGACTGTCGATGGTATTCAACTTCACCAACACCGGTAACAAAGAAAGCCTCGCCGTACACAATTTAAAATGGCGCGTCCGAACATTCTTCGGACTGCGCCTATAAAGACATCGTCACCAGCATACCGCCAAACCTTACTTCGTTCCGCCGCCGAGGGCGATATAGAGGGCGATGACGGCCTGGGCTCCCTTGTACATGTTCATCGCCTCTGACAACTGCGAATTGAGGAGCGACTCCTGAGCGGTAAGTACTTCAAGGTAGTTGGCCTTGCCGTTGTCCATCAGTTCATGGGTACCGTTGTATGCTTCGTGTAGCACCTGCACCTGGCGGTGGTAATACTGATATTTCTCGCGGGCGGCCTGACAGTCGGCCATCGCCTCGTTCACCTGGTTGCCGGCATCAATCACGGTCTGCACGTATTTCTGCTTCAGATCCTGCTCGGTGAGCTGATTGATCTTGAGGTTAGCCTTAAGCTTACCGCGGGCGAAGATGGGCTGCGTCAGTGAGCCGACGGCTGAGAGCAGCAGTTTGCCAGGATTGACCTCTATGCTACCAGCGGAATTGGTCCATCCAGCCGAGCCGCTGAGGGTGATGGCTGGGAAGAAGGCAGCTCGGGCGGCCTGAGTATTATAGAACGCCTCCTCCATGGCGAAGTTGGCCATGCGGATGTCGGGGCGCTGCTCGAGCATGGCGGCAGAAACGCCAATCTTCAGGAACTGTGCGTCGAACATACGCTGACCGGTATCACCTTGAGCCTCGGGATGGTGCAGGGACGAGGAACCCCACTTCATACGGTCGATATGCTGTGGGGTGATGCCCAGCAGACGGCAGATGGCATTTTCGGTAGCGCGGATATTACGACGGGTATCGACAATCTGCGTCTTCACATTGAGATAGGATGACTCCATCTGGTTGACGGCAGTAGAATACGACTTACCGTTCTCCCAAAGCGTCTTCTGCGTCTCCAACGAGGCATTCCAAAGGCTGTCGGTCATAGTGAGAATTTCCAACTGACGGTCGAGCACCTGCAGCATATAGTACTGCTGAGCCATGGTTGAGATAAGGTTGGCGCGAAGAGCCTGTCCACGACACTGTGTCTGCAGGAGCACAGCCTTGGCAGCACGCTTCTTGTTGGTGATGGAACCAAACACATCAATGTCCATCGACAACTGCAGGGGCAAGTTGTAAGTCTTCGACCAGGGATTGTCGTCAAACTTGGCCAGTGTACCCTGTGGTGAGAAATAGAGCGAAGGCAGATAAGCCATGCGAGCCATCTTGAGCGAAGTCTCCGACTTCTCAAGGGTAATACGGGCAGTGTTCATGTCGGTGTTCTGCGCCAACATCTGTTCGATGAGGGCCTGAAGTTGTGGGTCGGTAAAGAACTCTCGCCATGAAAGTTGGGCGATGGATTCGCTCCCCCCAGCAGTAACGCCGCCGTCTATCTGGCCGAAGGCATCTGCAGGAGCCTGTACCTTTTGTTCGTACTTATCGTAAAGACCACAGCCAGTGAGCATCAGACTCACAGCAGCAACGGCAAAAATATTACTTAGTCTTTTCATGATCTATTCCTCAGTTTTTAGTTCAACTTCCTTTCCCTGATATTTCTCATGGAGTTTCTGGAACACCATGAAGAAGGCCGGGACGACAAAGAGCAATGCTACGGTGCCGACGCTCATGCCGCCGATGACGCCTAATGCAAGAGCACGGTTACCATTGGCACCAGCACCACCCTCGATGACAAGCGGAATCATACCGATGATCATCGTGGCCACCGTCATCAAGATGGGGCGCAGACGCTCCTGACAGGCAGCGAAGGCCGCATCGCGAATGGACATGCCCTGGGCACGACGCTCGGAGGCGAACTCGGTAATCAGGATGGCCGTCTTCGATAGCAGTCCGATGAGCATGATGACACCCGTCTGCAGGTAAATATTGTTATCCATACCCGGCAAATGGAGTAGTGAGCCGAGATAGGCGAACACAAAGGCGCCCATCAGTCCGAAAGGCACGCTGAAGAGCACTGCCCACGGTGTAAACCAAGAGTTATAGAGCGATGCCAGAATGAGGTAGATGAGCACCACACATATTATATATATAAGGGTGGTGGTGTTCGAACCAGATGCTTCCTCCACCTCGCGCGACATACCACTATACTCATAAGTGGCAGTGGGAGGCATGG
>JAEEGK010006048.1_pt1 | contig 29140 bp, 13 predicted proteins | sample 8958771 | NCBI WGS metagenome assembly JAEEGK01 (sample SAMN16246547, study PRJNA631951) | gut metagenome | biome: gut microbiome; feature: rumen; material: SC-attached | host: Bos | place: Iran: Karaj | collected 2018-10 | reverse complement strand
GCGCGACATCGCCTCTATCATGGACGCGGAGCCCGGACCGCTGGCCACAAGGCTGCACCGCATACGCAAGAAACTGTTACTAATGATGAAGGAGAACGAACAATGAACGAACAGAACGACAAAGATTTACGCGAAGCCCTGCGCCGACGGGAAGTCCGACGGCAGAAGCCTCAGCCGTCGGCTGATTTCTGCGACAGCGTGATGCAGCGCATCGGTCAGCCAGACCAGCAGCCCAAGCGCCGCCGCCTGTGGCTCTACCCAGCCATCGGTGCCGCTGCCGCCATTGCTCTGCTATTATATATCGGTGTCAAACCCATCGAACAACAGCACGACATGCCAAGCCTCGTGGTGCAGGCAGACACCGTGAAGACTGTGCCGCAGACAAACGTTGAAACGAAAGACTCGGTGAAAGCCGTGAAGGAGATACTGCAGATGGCTCGCCCGCCCAAGCACTATATGGCAAAACGAGAAAAACAGGCAGAAACCATCGTAGAGCCTGAAGTCATCGACGCGGCAGACCTTGCGGAGCAAGCCATCGCCGAGGAAGAGCAGCGGATAGCCATGCAGATGATGCAGCAGATGAACGGCAGCCTGCAAGACGACTACGTGAAGATGACAAGGGAAATCAGAGAACGGGGCATCAACATGACCCAACAGGCGGAAATGGCCATCAATGACGACGTATATTAATCATTCAGCAACCACAATTATGAAAAGAACAGTATTTGCACTTTGTGCCATCATCATCGCCCTCAGCGCCGGACGCGCTCAGGGAACGATACAGCAGCGCCTGCAAGGCCATCCGAAGATTGACAGTCTCGTGAGCGAAATGGAGGCGTTGGGAAGAAGCGTTCGCGTTTCCTACTATTACGACGGTAGGCTCCATAAGACCATCATGATAGGCGGCGGCTTGATGAAAGACTACCAGCCTACGCCTCCGACAGGTGACCCTAAACAGGACTTACAGGCACTGAAGCTGGACAGCGTGCGCCAGATGGAGACTCTGCGGTTGAAACGGGCGTATGACGCCATGCGCCGCACCTGCCAGCAACTCACCGACGAGGCCAAGGAGAGCTACAGCTGGGAGTACCACCGTGGCGGGGTGGACAGCGTCCGCTATACCATTGCCTTGGGAGAATACGCTAACGGCGACACCATGCAGACCTATCGGCGAAACAGGGATGTGTTTTATTATAACGCCCCCGAAATCATCACCTTCGGCTACAACCCTGTACCAGGAAGTGACGTGAGTCCGTGGCGACACAAGGGATACGCCACGTTCAGATATGAGTACACCCCTGACAGCGTGAGCAAAATGCCGAAAGAGCGTTCACCGTTTGACAAGGAAGCATACAAGCGGCTGCTTCAGTCCATCCTGAAACAAAAAGGCATCACCACCCGCCAGTTCTACGTCTATCACGACAGCACCTATACCATTGAGAAGAAGGACTGGAACAACGAGGAGTTTGTCATTCGTTCGAACACGATTTCGCCCCGCCAGCCAAAGAGCGAGACGTGGGGAACCGTCTACACGCTGGGCTCCAGCGCACAGGCCGACTCGGTGCTGAGCCAGATCAAGCAGGCCACATGGGCTTTCCTGAACGAGCATCCCGACATGGATTTCTCCTTCAATCCCACTTCCGAATACCATTCAAGGGCATTGGAAAACATGTTCCATACCTTCGACTCTAAGAGAGTGCCTTCCTCTTTCTACATCTATGTTCACCGTAGCCCGATACCCGGCAGTACGACAGACTCCGAACATCACATCGTCATCATCGAAAGCAAGGGCGACATGATGGTGCCCATGGAATGGCAGATCCAGAAGAGTTGGAAGAACGGCAAAGTAGTCTACGACAAGAAGGCCGCCAAGAACCTGACGCCCAAGCAGGCACGGGACAACACCTCAGCCTCACGCTCCACCATAACACGGGGCTACGAGCCGATAGACTGACGTGTAGTTCTCAAAACGTGGCGGTTCAGGTGTCGGTTCCCTCTCTCGAATAGTGATTTATAGCTCCAGTTTCAGCCAATGGCACCTGGCTTTTTACTCTACTAATTGTCATTCGCACTTTATATGCTACACTCCCTACACTTCTGACACCTAAGAAAGTTCAACAGGTGTAGGAAGTGCAGGGAGTGTAGGTTGTTTTCTGCGATTAGCAATTATAGGTGGGGAATACCTTACATTCCTATCTTGCCTTTCCAGTTAAGGAACCAGTTACGCTGGTCGGTCAGCTTGGCAGCGATGGCAGCCATAGAGCCACGATTGGCCTCGCCGAGGCGTGCGCCGATGATGTTGGCCATGACTTGTCCGGGGTTAGGCTGACGCATGGCGTAACGCATGATGTCGTAATAGCGCGTTCCCTCAAAAGCAAACTCAAGAGCGCTCTCGTTCAGGATGAGGCTGTCGACATACGCTTGCTGCTTAGCAATGATTTCGGGGCTGTCGATGATGGGAATCTCATATACCGTAAACGTATCGGCCAATTCCTCATTTTCAGGATCAGGTACGATATACTCATACGGTACAGGATCAGCCTCGGGCAACTGATAGTACTCGTTCAGCGGTGTCCAGCCAGAGCCACGGGTATGGATACCCATCATGTTGTGGTTGTTCTGGCCGCCACCAGACCGTCCGCGGTAGTCGTCGATGGTTATCAACTGATAGCGTACGGGGTTGAAGTCGAACTTACTAAGGAAGATGGAGTCGGCCTTCGACTCGCTGTCGTAACGAGGCATTACCTCATTCTCAATGACGGTATTGCTCAGACCCTCAGAGAGAATCTTGAAGGCCATGCGGGGATAGCCAGCCATATTGAGAGCCTCGGCCATACGCAGATAAACCATCATACGACGGTAGATATGGACGTTGGGGGTGGCTGTCTCACGACGGCCACCATACTTGCTGATGTACTGAGTCTCGGTCATCTCCTGCGTATAGCGGTCGTGCTCAAAGTCTTCTGTCCACGAGGCTGCCAGACGCAGGTCGCCCGTCATGTGCTTGGGCAGCTGCTGGTCAAGATAGAAAACGGCGCTACCCGTTTCGGGCACCATGCAGTAGACCTGTGCGCTTGAGATCTCGTCGGCACGCATGGAGGGCGAGATGCTGACCTTGCGCTCATTGTCATCGTTTGAGCAGAAGAGGTTGGTAAGTTCGCTATAGTTACCCTCGGAGCGCATTTCGTCGCCTGCAATCATCGTTATCAGCTCGGCATTAGCATCTGTCGACTCTGCGATAGGATAGAGTGTACCTCTAAAGTCCTGATAGCTGGAAGACTCAAAAGAGAAGGAGAGGTTATCGCTGTTGGTAGAATACTCAGAGTTCATGCCATTGCGCTCGCTGATGTACTTGAAGTAGTTGAGCGCTGCCTGACGATAGTCCTCCTTGTTGCCCGTAACCGTTGCGCGCCAAAGATAGAGTTCGGCGCGAATGATGCTCAGCGGGAAGAACAGAAGCCTCGACGGCGTGCCGCCGATGGTACCCAGGCCTGGGAACTCAATGTTGTAGCGCTCAGGGATGTTGGCGAGGTCATTGATGAAATAGGAGCATACAGCCTGAATATCGGCCTTCTGTCCCACCTCAGCAGCTTCGGCCTCCTCCTTCGAGAGCAACGGTTCGGTAACGAAGGGCACCTGTCCGTAGTTGATCACGAGTTGCAAGTATGTCCAGGCACGTATAGCCTTCACAGCGGCATACTCCTTCATGAAGATCATCTCGTTACGGTTGCTTCGGAGCGCCGTGTCGGCATGAGCAATGAAGTAGTTGCAGTTGTTGATGACGGCATAATAGTCGCTGGGGACATTGTAGCGGTTGTCGTCGCTGACCTCAAAGTTGGCCAGCTGCCGCAGGTCGCTGTTGGCGGTGGGGGTCAGTGTGACCAGATCGCCACGCACCTCGCCGAGAAGGACGGTGCGGTCGCCCAGAGCCTGCAGTTTCTTTAAGATACCTGTTACAGACCAAACCGAGTCGACTGCGTTATCCAGATGTTCCTTATCGGCATAGAGCACATCGTCAGACTCCTGCTTGAAGAACTCATCACAGGACGAGAGGACGCCCATGCCAAAGATGATGCTGATGAAAATATATATTCGTTTCATATTCATACGGAAAATTAGAGGTTAATTTTTACGCCAGCTACAATCGAACGGCACTGTCCGAGACTGCCCAGGTCAATACCCTGTCCGATAACGTTGGAGGTCATTGAGAACTCGGGATCGCTGCCCAGATACTTGGTGAAGGTGAGCAGGTTGTTACCCTGAATCCAGAACTGGAAGCCCTGGATGTATTCAGAATTCACCGGCAGGTCATAACTCAGGGTGGCGGTCTTCAGGCGGAGATAGCTGCCATCCTCAATCCAGCGGTCGCTGAAGCGCGAGTTGCCCATGGGATCCTGGAAGGTGATGCGCGGAATCTCGGTCTGCTGTCCTTCAGCCTGCCAGCGGCGGTTCAGGGCCGTTGTCTGGTTCATGAAGCGGCTGCCTCCCTCCAACTGCGAACGCATGTAGTTATACACGTCGTTGCCCAGCGAGTAGTTGAAGCGCACGTCGAGCTTGAGGCGCTTCCAGACGAGGGTTGTAAAGATGTTACCGTAGATGTCGGGGTTGGGGTCGCCGATGATGGTGCGGTCGGCCTCGGTAATCATGCCGTCGCCGTTGATGTCGGCAAAGTGAACGTCACCAGCCTCGAAGTAATTCTTATCGACACCGTTTTCGCCCAAGAAGTAAAGTCCGTCAGTGCCGGGCTTACCAGCAGCCTTTGCCTCCTCAGTCGTTGAGAAGACACCCAGCGTCTTGTAACCATAGAAGTTGTTGGCAGCCTGACCTACCTGCGTGCGAACGGTTGCACCGTAGATTTCATGGTCGACGAAGGAAGCACCATCAGGCAGTTCGGTAATCTTGTTCTTGTAATGGCCTGCGCTGGCGCCAATCTGCCACTGCCAGTCCTTAAGGGCAAGCACCTTGGCATTGAAGCTGACATCAAAGCCCTCATTCTCGAGCTTACCACTATTGGACCAGTTCTGGCTAAGTCCAGAGAGGAATCCGAGGGACTGACGGGTGAGCAGGTTATTGGTCTTTGAGCGGAAGTAGTTGACACCAACGGTGAGGCGGTTGTCAATAAAGGCCGACTCAAGTCCGACGTTCAAGCGCTTGGTGGTCTCCCACTGTACGCTGTTGTTACCGATACCGTCGAAAGCCAGACTGGATACCGACTGCAGAAACTGTGCTGCGCGGAAGTAACTGCGCGAGGCGTAATAGTCGATGTCGTCGTTACCCGTCACGTCGAAACCGGCAGAGAGACGCAAGTAGTCGATACCTTTCACGCCGGCCATCCACGGCTCGTTGGAGATAACCCACGAAGCCTGGACACCTGGGAAGATAGCCCAGGGAGCCTTGAGCAACTTGATATCGCCCGACTCGCTGCCAAAGCGCGATGAGCCATCGACGGTGAGGTTGGCCTGCAAGTAGTAACGGCTCAGGTAGTTGTACTCAGCCTGGAGATACCAGGAAAGTGAGTTCCAGTTCTCGCTGATGCCGACAACGTCCTTGTTCAGAAGGCTACCGCTCATGAACGGCGTCTTATCGCTACCGGTGTTATAACCTACCTGAGAATTGCAGGTAAAGCTCTCCCAATTGATGCGGGCACCGGCGAAGGCGTGGATGAAGTGTGCGTTAAAGCGCTTGTTCCAGTCGATGCGGGTGTCACTCTGCACGGAGTTCTGCTTCGATGCCAACGAACGGACCTCATTCTCGCGGAAGGCGCCCAACTTGGTGACATAGTAGTCGGGGGTACCATTGACGGGAATGTAGAACATCTCATTGGTGTTAACCAGATTGTAGCTGAAGTGCTCGCTCACAAAGAGGTGCGAGTTGATCTCGTACTTCGGTGTGATGGTGAGGTTCAGCATGGAGTTCTCGAAACGGTTCTTGGTCTCAGCCTCAGCATACTCGTTGATGGCAGCCGGGTTACCCAACCTCCAGTTGTAATTGGTGTAGTTGGTCAGGGCCTCAGCGAGGTACGACTCCCTTTCAAGATCATAGTGGCTGTCAGAGAACCGGCCCTTTCCTGCCTCGTCGTGACCATAGCTGTAAGGGCTCATAAACGGGCTCTTGACGTAAGCAAGGAATGCCGGCGACGTCGGAGTACCCTCGTCGTAGCCTTCAGGGGCTCCGTCGTTACGGAGGTCACGGGTCTGGTTGGCAAACGAGACGTCGAAGCGCACACCCAAGTCACGCATAAGCGAGATGTCGGTATTGAAGCGCACATTCAGGCGGTCCATATCGTTGTACTTCAGGGTGCTCTGTGCCGAAGTATAGCCCACAGACAGGTTGTAGTTAGCCACAGCGTCACCACCCTCTACGTTGATGCCGTAGTTCTGCGTCATGGCCGTATGATAGACGTAATCTGACCAATCGGTGTTCTGGTGATACTGGTCGTAATAGTAGTAGTCCTTGTCCTCGATGAGGAATTTGAACTTGCGGTTGGTCGTGTTGGTAGTCTTCAGCATCTCCGAAGCATAGCTGCGGTACTGACCGGCGTCCATGACCGAGATAAGCTTCGGTTCAAGGACGACACCTGCCGAGACATTGGCCGTGATACGGGTGGCCATCGACTTGTTACGGCGTGTCTGAACCAAGATAACACCATTAGAGCCTTTGGAGCCATAGAGGGCGGTACCGTTACGCATGACCGTCACCTTCTCAATATCGGCGGGATTCAGGTTCGACAGAATGTCGTTGTAGAATCCGTCGTGGAGCAGGGTGCGTGAGTACTGCTGGTCGACGATAACACCGTCGATGACAATCAGAGGCTGTGCGTTGACATTGAGCGAGTTAAGGCCCTCAATGAACAGGGTGCTACCAACGCCCGGCGTTCCGTTGCGCGTGATGGCACGCACCTGACCGCCCAACTGCTTCTGCACCTCATCCTTGATATTGATGGCATTGGTGTACTTGAAGTCGGTAGCCACATAGTCTGACAGTACGTTAGTCTGGGTACCGTATTCCGGCGTAAAGGACGAGGGGTAAAGCTTTACCTCGCGCTGCTGTTCGCCCTTGACCACACCTACACGCACAGGATTGTGGTCGGGAGTGGTTATATAGAGAGCACTTGAGAATACGGGGATGCTCAGCTCGTAGGTACCGTCGTCATCGGTCAGCACGCTGTAGCCGTCAAAATCGGCGGCACGGACGATGGCACCGGCGATGGGCTGCTTAGTGGCACCGTCGACGACAAGACCCTTGACGGCTCGTGTCTCATACTTCTTTACGTTCACGGTGCGCTTGGGTTTCAGGAAATCAAAGTCCTCATCGTCTCCTTCTTCGTCCTGTGCAAACACAGCCAAAGGGAAAGCTACCAGCAGCGAAAATCCAAATAAGATATATCGTTTCATAAATCCTTCTTTATTTAGTCATGTGAAACATTAACGTTGCATATACCACACCTTAAACGGTCTGTCCTCATAGGCGCCATGAGGAGCCATCACGATGCCCGGGCGGCCAGCGTAGGGCACGCCTTCCGGCAATTCGTCGACAATCTGAAGCGTGCCGTGGGGCACGAGCAGTACACAGTCTATGCGCATGGTTCGCGTATAGGTGTTGTTACGCAGCTGTGAGTTAGACACACGGGTTTCCACCTTAAGTGTCACCTGCAAATTCTCGTCGCTAATACCGTAGGTACAGACATCGAACTTATAGTCCTCGGCTAACAAAAGGTAGTCAACGGCATCGGGCGTGGTCTTGAAGTCCTTGGCCTTGCCGTCTTCACCTAGAATGGGGCTATCGCCCTTACCGGGAACACCGATGGTACAGCGCATGATGGTCGGTACGCGCAACTCAGCAACAGCATTACTGTCGCTTGCCAATGCCGGAGCTGTTACCAGATAAATGTCGTAACCGATGTTGGACAAGACATCCGACAGGGTGAACGTCACCGAGTGGTTGAGCGTTCCGATATTAGGCTGGAACTCTACAAAGCGGTTGTCCCACACCTTGCCGTAGAACCTGTTGTTAGCTTCTACTTGACGGGTAAACGGTGTGACCGTGTTGACAGAGTCGCCTCGACTGTCAACCGTCTTACTAACCTCCTTGACAGCTCTTCCTTCTGCCTCATAAATCTTGAACCTGTTGAAGGTCATCAGCTTGTCAATGTTCCACTGGGAAGCTTTATACACCTCGCCATTGCTGCACTTGACAATGTCAGACTCATTCTGACTAAGTACGCCGTAGGGCTGAGTCTTGGGTTTGTAGTACTGATAGTATTCAAACGGGGCACCCCAGTTCATCTTACGAAGAGCATAGTTCCTGACGCAACTCTCTGACATGGCAGAATCCTGCAGGTTCTTCTCCGGATTGAAGGTGCGGCTGAACGTTGTACCATTCACAATGGCCAGACGCGTCTGAGTGTAGACCATCGAGTCGCGCCGAGTCACACCTTCAGGATAGTTGAAATACTGTTCGTACTCCTCAACCAGAGGTCTCCAGACATCGTTGGTAGGCGCAATCATCATATAGGTACTGTCCTCCAGATTCAGCTGGCCCAGATAACCGAACAAGTCGTTGCGCTGCATGAACACTGAGTCGAGGTACTGCGTCCTACCGTCGACGATACTACCTGGTACGCTTCGCTCCGGCAGGAACTCGCGGTAGTAGAACTTCGAATTGTAAAGGAAACTGCGCAGACTGTCGAGCTCAGGATCCTTGGCGACATACTCAAACACATTGGAGAGGAACTTGACCTTATCCTTCAGCGTATAGAGCACACCGTTGCCGTAAAGTTGGTTCTTGGTGAGCATCTGAACACCGTCGATGTCGTTGGTGCTCAGCACGGCATATTTGCCATTCATCAGCAAGATGGAGTCACGGCTCTCGGAGGAAACAGAATAGTTGTAAAGGGCAACGTGATTCTGGATGAACTCCTTGATTACAGTATTGTCTTCCTCTATCACGTTGGCACCCTTCTGTGCCTTGTACTCAGCGATGAGGGCATCAGCCTCTGCCTTACTGAAGCTGCTGTTGGTAGGAGCGAAGACCGTGAACACCTGACTGCCGTCGAGCGACTTTGAGAAGTCACAGGCTTCGACGACGCTGGCAAAGTTGCTCAGGTCTGGATTGCTCTTGATGGCCTGCCACAATGAGCCCTCATGGACGCTACCGCTACCCTGGCTGTCATAATGCTCATCCCAAGTATCGGTGCAGGCGGTAAGGGCAACGGCAACACCGCAGCACAGCAGACCTCTGCTTATTACATTATATATCTTGTTAATCATAACTTTCAATTTTCAGTTTACTATTTACTATTTACAGGTCGTCTTCCATATCTCCGTCACCATCGATACCATAAACGCTCTTGGGAACCATCTCGAAGAAGTCGAGCATGAACTCATTGTCGTTACCCTGCTTACCGTCGGAAGCCACGCGGAACCTCAGGAAGTGGTCCTTGGTGGCATCGATATATGTCTGGCAGAGTATACGGCGCATCATGTGAGAGATTCCCCATGAATAGTTCTTCTGCGTTCCGTTATTACCTATGTTATAGCAAGAACGCGGACCGCGGTAGGCATTCAGGTTCTTCAGCAGTTTCTGTTCCTCGGCCAGATCCTCCTTGCTCGTCTGCTTATATTCAGAGAGCTGCGGGTCTTCGGTGAAACGGTCGCCGAGATACATCTCGCTGGTCAGAATCTGAGTCATGTCCAAGGGGATGCCCTGAGGCACGCCGTCGAAGTACACCTGCATCACACCACGGGTCTCCAGCGGAGCGAAGCCTAAGCGCAGCTGCCACTCACCACTGTAGGGCACGGGCGGAATACGGAACGTGAAGTCATAGTCGCCGAAGAGGTTCCACTCATCACCTTGCCACGACCAGAACTCCCAGTGCGGGCGGCGGTAGACGAACGTACAGTTAATGTTAAAGTCAACGCCATCCAAGTAGCCTAACGGGAAATAATAGTTCTTACCGTTCTTAGGCTCTGGAGAGTCGTCGGCAGGAGCATTGTTACCATCGTCGGCACGGTAGTTACCCTTCAAGCGCATGTCGTTGGTCATCACTTCGGGGAATACCGTCGAGAAGTCCATGCGGATACGCATGTTCTGGACGATGTCGCGAACTTCCTTGCTGAACACGACCAGATCGTCGACGTAGAAATAGTGACCGTTCAGTCCGTCGTGTGTGGGCTTTGTCTCCACTGTCTTGTCAATATATGCACCACGGCAGTTATATGTCGGGGCCTCATAGCGGCGGTTGACGAAGTGACCAAGTTTCTTGTCGCCGTCAATGCCGATGCAATCGTCTTTCGTGTCCTCACGCTTCTTGTCGCTCAACTGCTCAATCTTCAGCATCTTGTGAGGCAGCAAGGTCTCATACCAGTCAACAGGGTTCAGCCATCTCGACTCGAAACCAAAAGCCTCCTTCATCTCAGGGACGATCAAAGCAGTCAAGTCTGCCGTACCAGGCACGTAACGGGTCATGATATGGTACTGAACGAAACGCTTCAGCGGATTGACGCTGTCTGTCAGGTTCTCAAACTTATGTCCCTCGGCAGATACATCCTCCGGATAGACAGGGTCATAAATCTGGCAGGCCAGGTCATAGAGGGCGCGCAGCACGCCGCCATCGGTAGGAATACCGTATTCCTGGAACTTGGCCTCATAGACTGAGTCAGGCTCAACAAAGGCGGTAAAGCCGTACTTCTTGGTATCAGGCACCCACGCCACCTCGTTTCTGATGTGTGACTTGTAGCGATACAGATTGTAGTTGCGCTTGTTATAGGTCGGGTCGTCAACCAGCAGAATCTGCTCCCTGACATTGGTGGCAACCAATGCCTGATAGAAATAACTGATCTTCTTGTTGTCGCGCAGGATGTCGGCAATATAGCTGTTCGACTTCTCAATAACCATGTCAATGGGCTGTACAATACCATTCTCGACGGAGTCGTTCTGGTGAACTTCGGTGCCGTCGGCGAGCGTCTTCTCAAAATAGATATGGGCAGTACCTTCCAGATAGACGACGGCGTTGCTGTCGTTGTCAACGCCCTGCGAGGTAGCAAGGTAACGACCAAGCAGGTTGGCGGTCGGCAGACGGTCCTGGGTCATCTCGAAAGTAGAATACATGTTGGCCACCAAGTGCGTGCGGGCGATGGTGTCACAGTCAGCGTCCGACAGTTGGGAAAGACTCGAGAGGCCGCGTTCCTTTAGGTAGTTCTGCACTGCCTCGTTGGAAGGCAGGAAGCATGTGTACTGTCCGTAGGTGGCGAGCAAGTCCATCAGTTTGGCCCGCTCGCAAATAGTCTTGAAATCACTGTACTCAGCACGGTTGTTCAGGTAGTCGCTCAGCATCTCGCCCGTAAACGTGTAGTAATTCTCCGCATCGGGCTCGTCAGAGCAACTGGCCATCGGCGCCACAAGGGCAAAGCCGGCCAGAGCTATCAGCGCTACTCGTATATTCTTCTTGATATTCATAATCTTCACTGTTCAAGTTTCGTTGTTATTTCGTTTTCTCATAGCTGGTATTCTCACCCGAGCCATAGACAGGGTTGGGCACCAGATTATGGTTCACCTTCATCTCCTCGATGTTGTAAGGCCAGAAGATGGCATCCATCTTCTTGAAGAAGTTCTGAGCAAACTGGCTGTTCACATCGTCACGCTTTGTAACGGCAGAGATGACAGGGTCGGTATTGCCGTTGCGCAAGCTGTAGCGTACCAGGTCGAACCAGCGCTTACCCTCAAACATCAGTTCGCGCTGACGCTCGCGCTTCACCAATTCTTCCATCAGGCTCTTCGTGTTATAGTCACCTGCTTTCAGCGTATCCTTGTCAACCAGGATGGCGTTACAGATGGAGCGCTTGTTGATGGCATTCACGAGCGAGAAAGCCTTTTCGAGCTTTGGCTTGTTGGTAGCAATCGTAGCCGAGTCGTTTCCTTCCTTCATCTGCTGACAGAGAGCCTCGGCCTCAAGCAGCATGATGTCCGGCAGACGGTAGATAATCCACTTACTGCCATTGTTATCGGAGGCGAAACGCTCACCGTAAGTAGCGGTCATCGGCGTGTTACGGCCATTGATGTTCACAGATCTCACAGCATACTTGACAATTGCCTCGTCATCCTTGCTGGCATTCTGGAACAGACGGGCGTCGTTATAATTCGTCTTGTCCTTTGACTCAAAGACGAGAGAACCGCTCGGCTCCTGAATGTCGCCCAGCAGGACGGAAGAAAGAGTCAGGAGGCCCTTACGCGAGTTGTTATTGCCATACAAGGAACCAATGGCTGAATTCGACAGCATACTGGTCGACTGGGGCCTGTCGTCAAAGCTCAGCTCAAAGATGGTCTCCTTACTTGCACCGTCAATGAATATCTTCTCATAAGCCGTACCGAAGTCCTTACCCTGAATCTCGTCGTTCTCAAGGGGATAACCGTTGAGGCGGGCCTCGATGGTCACACGGTTGGAGTTGTTAGCACTCATTCTGCCGTTACGGAGAAGCTGCTCCTCCTCATAGAGCTTCTTGGAGTTGATAACCAAATCGGCGTACTTGATACAGTTGTCATAGTCCTTATTCCAGAGATACATCTCCGCCAACATGGCATAGATGGCATCCTTCGTGATGCGTCCGGTCTGATAGCGGGGCTTGTCCTCCGGATAGCGGTTCACAGCATCGTCCTTTATCTTCTCCAAGTCAGCAATCAAGTTTTTGAGCACCGTCTCAAAGGGTGTTGCCGGAACGTCCATCACCTGGTCGTCATCGGTATAGGCCTCCTCTGAATAAGGTACGTCGCGGAACGTGCGGATGAGGTAGAAATAGCAAAGGTCACGCAGCGCCGAAACCTCGGCAATCGTGGCTCTCAGGTCACCCTCGGTGTAGCTCGGGTCAATCTCGGCTACGCCAGGTGCGTATTTCAGCACAGTGTTGCAGCGGTTAATGACATCGTAGAAGAGATCCCACGTCGTGTATTTGTTCATAGCCGTCAGGTTCTCCTTCAGAATGTTATAGAGGTCAACGTCGCTGTTGATGTTCTCTCCAGACTGCATATTGTCGCTTCTGGCCTCACCCCAAATAATCATTCGCCTGATGACATCTGACGACTGTAAGGCAGAATAGCAGCCTGTGACGATATTGTCAACGTCGGTCTTCTCACCCCAGAAGTCCTCCAGGATGATTTCGTTCTGCGGTTTGATTTCCAGGAAATCGGCGCAGGATACCATCCCGCAAGCCATGCAGACTGCACCTATTATATTATAATATGTCTTTCTCATAATCTTCATTTTTCAATCTACATTTATCTGTCCATTAGAAGCCAATATCAATTGTGAAAGTATACTGGCGGGAACGCGGCGTCGGGTTGTTGTCCGTTGCAGGTTCTTCACCGCCGAAACCGATTTCCGGGTCCACACCCGTGTACTTGGTCAGTACGAACGGGTTGTTGACACTGGCATGGAACGACAGGCGGTTCAAGCCTATCCACGTCAGATACTTCTTCCTGATGGTGTACGACAGCTGGGCGTAGTTCATACGTAGATATGAACCGTCCTCAACGAAGCGGTCGCTGATCAGCGTGTTGTAGTTGCTGGTAGAACCGAACATGGCACGAGGAATCGACGTCTTGTCGCCCTCCTTACGCCAGCGGTAGTTCACAGCCTGGCTCTGGTTGTCGTTATTGATCATGGCCTCTGCGTTCAGACGGGCCTTGTTGATAATCTTATAGCCGGTACGATAGGTGAACTGGGTTGTGAAGCGCCAGTCGCCATAGTTCATCGAGAAACCGAAACCACCAGTCAGAGCAGGTAATGACGAACCCAGATAGACAATGTCAAGGGCATTGATCTGACCGTCATGGTTCACATCCTCATAGATGGCGTCACCACCGTTGAAGCCTGGGAAACTCTGGTCATGACCTGTACCGTCGACACGGTAGTCATACTTCATGCGCAAAGGCTGGTCGTTGGCATCGAGGATAATCTGTCCATCGGCATTGGTGGCCACAGGAGCTGTCTTGCCATCGGCCTTGAACTTCTCCCAGTAGTCATAAATCTGCTGTCTGCTCATGCCGGCAACGGCATTCTTGAACGTGCTGTAGTTATACTGGTAGACGCCGAGACACTTGAAGCCGTAGACTGCACCGAACGGGTTGTTCAGCTGCACGCGGCGCAGAGTCTCACCGTTGGCATAGCCGTAGATGGAGTTCTTCTGATTCAGGATGTACTCATCAAGTTCGAGGATTTCATTACGGTTGTTACCGAAGTTGACGTTGACATCCATCGAGAACTTACCCTTCTGGATGACACGGTTAGAACTGATGTGGAACTCCCAACCGATGTTGCGCATCTTACCGTTATTATGATAAGGAACGGTCTTATATCCGGCATTCGAGGGAATGCGGAAACTGCTCATCAGCATGTCCTTTCTCGTTCTGCTATAGGCATCGACACCGATGTTCAGGCGATTGTCAAAGAAACCGAGGTCGGCACCGATATTGATTTCATCCTGCAACTCCCACTTCAGGTCAGTCAGACGGATGTTCAACGGCTTCATGGACGACATGTCGATATAGCGGTCAGCCTTACCATACTTCGACGTATAGAGGTAGTTCTGACCAGGCTCGTTACCTGTACGTCCCCAACCCGGACGGAGGGCGAACATCGACAGGAACGGCTTCAGCTTCTGCATCCAAGGCTCATCACTGACGATCCACTTCAGCGAAACAGAGGGGAAGTAGCCCCAACGGCTGCCAGGACCGAACTTCGTCGTTCCGCTGATATTCAGCGTGGTCAGAATAACATAGCGTCCCTTGTAGCTATAGTTGGACTGGAAAGCATAGCGCATCGAGCGCCACTGGTTGAAGTTAGAGCCCATGTCGTTGATGATGCCACCTGCTGACGGGCTGACGATAACCTGGCCTGTGGAAGGCAGTCCGTAGCCCGATGTCGACTGGCTGATGGATGAACCTGAATTCAGTTCGAAGCGTCCCATCAACATCCATGAGTGATCTTTGTTTTTGAAGGCAGGCGTCAACACCAGTCTCTGCTGGGTATTGAACGTCACACTCTTCGACGAGCTGTTCGATGAGGTGTTCACGCCTGTGTTGTTATACAGGACGCTCCTCAGTTCCCAAGGATAGAAAGAGTCGTTGTAGCCATTGCTGATATTCATATATACCGAACCGCGATACTCCAAGCGCCAGTGGTCATCGTCAAGTCCTAACAGGTTGTAGTTGATGACCAGCTCAGGGTTCATATCGTAGTTGCGCTGCTGGTTCTTGGCCAGGTGAGCCGAGGCCACCGGGTTGACCATGCTGCGCTGGTCGTTGGCAAACACCTCCGAGCCAATATACGGTCCGCTCTGAATCATGTTGTAGTATTTGTCCGTATTCTCGCCCGTGACGGGGTCTTTCTCGTAGATGCTCATGTTCGGCATCTTGCGGCGGGCGATATCCAACAGACCGTCAGAGTTACGGTCGTTCTTCGTGTAGGTCATCGAGAAGTTGGTCTGAACACGGATACGCTCTGACACGTTATAGTCAAGAGCAACACGGGTTGACAGACGGTTCAGCACCTGCTCAATCATCGTACCCGTCTCGTGATCGTAACCGGCACCGATACGGAAGGTAGCCTTCTCACCACCACCCTGGATGGTAACGTAGTGGTTCTGGCGGATACCGGTCTGGGTGACAGCATCACGCCAGTCGGTATTATCGCGGAACTGGCGCCACTCTGAGAAGCCGCCCGTTGCGTCAAGGTAGTTGATTTCCGGGATACGGTTCTGGCTGGCGGCATTGTCGTCCTGACGTGGATTGAAGTACGACTCCTTCAGCATCATCGTGTAGTCGTCACCGTTCAGCAGGTCGTAGCCCTTAGGCTGGTGGGTAGCGGTGAGCTTCAGTGAGTAGGTCACACGGGGTTTACCGCGGACACCACGCTTGGTGGTAATCTCAATGACACCGTTACCACCCTGCGAACCGTAGATAGCCGTTGCGGCGGCATCCTTCTTCACCGTAATCGAGGCAATGTCCTCAGGGTTGATGTTCAACAGCTCAGCGAACTTCTCGTTGTTAGCACCTGCCAGGTCGAAGTTGCTCATATCCACGTTGCGGATGTTACCGTCAATCACAATCAGCGGGTTCGAGTCGGTCAGGTTCGAGAGTGAACCGGCACCACGCAGACGCATGGTAGAACCAGAACCCAGGTCACCAGAGTTACCGACAATGTCAAGACCGGCCACACGACCCTGCAGGGCTTCGTCGACGGACGTGAACGACAGACCCTCGAACTCCTTCATCGAGACGGTCTGAGTGGCGTAGGAGATTTCGCGCTCGGGGATGGGCAGGCCAGGACCCGTGGCACGTCTCTTCGACTGAACGACGACTTCCTTGATCTGAGTCTTCGAAGTCATCTTCAGGTTGTACGTTGTCTTGTTGATAGGCTGGGTCACAGTCTGCAGACCGACATAGCTGAAGCGAATCTTGTCCTTCGGATTCTTAATCTTCATAGTGAAGTTACCGTTCAGGTCGGTGATGGCAGAGTTGATGATACGACCGGTACCGTCAATCTCGCATACCGTGGCTCCCATCAGCGGTCCCATGTCGTCGCTCAGCGTACCGTGGACCGATGTTATCGTCTGTGCACCGGCTGTCGTTGCTGCCAACAGCATCAGTGTCATCATGATGGTTTTCAGTATTTTCATGCGATAGTCCTCCTCTCTTAGTTATTAAGTGATTTTTTCACTATGTCGCGCCAAGGTTTCATTTGCTCGTAGAACAGCGGACCGTCAATCAGGTGAACGACGACGTCGCTGGCCATGAACTGGCGAGAGCCGTCGAACCAGTACTCGCGGCAGATGTTATTGAAAAGACCTTCCTTGGCAACCACGTTGCGCGTATTGCCAACCTCGTCAGTCACTGTCATCTGAGTAGGTGAACTGATAACCGTCAGCGGGCTGAATCGACCCGTTTCCAAGTTGCGCTTCATGCTCTCATACTTGTTGTCGCCGTCGGTAGCCATGGCCATGCCAAGTGCTACTGAATGGTCCTGAATATGATAGCGGATGAAGTTAGTGACAATATCCTTGACGATGGTCTTCACCTTCTCGCGCTGGGCCGTCAGGTCCTTCTCGGCGGTAAGCTCACCATACCAGCCCTCAGCCCTACAGATAGAGTCGAGCACCTCATCGTTCTCGTCGCCCATCTCCAATTCATCAGCTGTTGGCAGGATCTTGTCGTCCTGCAACTTCTTGATGGAAGCATTTGACGGAACGTAGGCCGTATAGTTATAGTTGTCGAAGAGACGCATGTTCTTGTTGTTACGGTCGCTGAGACCGGCCTTGTACTTACCGTTTCTACCGAGCGTCGGCGAAAGCAGGTCGCAATAGTCGTTCTCCAGGAGTTCAAGGAACGAGGTGTACTCCTCATGCTTCTTCAGCGTCATGTAGAACGACATCTCGCTGGGCATCGGCACCATATCCTCCAACTGGTAGCTCACACCGTTAACCTTGTTGTAGGTTTCAACGACGGGAATAGACCTGTGCTGGTGCTCAATCTGCCAGCCGCCCTCAAAGCGCAGCTTTCCGTCAGCACCCTTGGTGGCACGAACCAGACTGCCACCCTTGGTCTTGAAGTAGTTATATCCTTCGTTCACATAGTCCTCAACCGTCTTACTCTTATCAGGCATGACGATGATCAGACCGTCAATCATGCTCTCCAGCAGCGGGTTGGTAATCGTCTGTGCCACAGCGCCACCGGGAGCGAGCTCCTCCTTCGTGATATTACCTTCGGCATCGACCGTGCCCCTGTAGCGTCTGGTCTGTACGCGCTGGTTCGGTCGCTTGGTCAGGTCATAGTAGAACTCAAGCACCTCGACATTGTCGACCAGCACGCTGTCCTCACCCTCATTGATAGGAACATACTTGGAACCGGCTCCGAAGCTCTTCGGATCCAGGTAAGTAAGCATGGCATCGTTGGTGGGAAGCAGGACGGCGTATTTAGAGTCCATAGAGAGCAGGTAGGGCTGGAAGTTGAAGGCCGTGAAGTCGGAGGCATTCTCAGCACCAGTCAGTGCCCAGTAAATGACACTCATCGACGTCTTGTGAGCCGTGGCGGGGAAGAGCACCGACTGGAACTCTGCCGGCGGGAACACCTTGTTCACCATGTAGACCACACCGTTACAAGCCATGAAGCAGGAGTCAATGTCGGCCATTGTTATGCCGAGCGGCTCCTTGGCATCGTTCAGCACGTGGCTGAACTTAGTGGGCACGGTCTCTGAGAACGTCGACAGCATGTTCACGTTAATCAGCGTTGCCAACGTGTTATTGGGCAATGAGTCGATGACACCGTACTCGTTCTGGAGCTCCAGACCGCCGGTGTTCCACCATTCCTCAAGCGCAGCATTGGTAGGCACAATCATAGCACCGGCGTCGTTGTGGACGTCGTTGCGCTGGTTGGCGTCGATATACTGGTTCCAGCCCGGGTCGAAGCGCAGCAACGACTCCTTGACGGGATCGCCATTGTCGTAGTGGTCGTTCACTTCGACGGCGTTGGTGTTCACGTTATAGGCGCGCTGGCTGAAGTAGCGCAGTATGAAAACGGAGTCCTCATTATTATATATACGGTTATACTCTCTCGTTCCTACGGGGTAGTAGTAAGGTGCCGAGAACTGGTCGAGCAGTTCACCCCACTTCGACATACTGGGATGCTGGTGGATGACTTCTGCCATGTTAGGACTCGACTCGATGACGCCCGACACTTTCTGGATGTAACCGTTCTTACAAGTGATGTCGCGCTCAATTACCTTCTTACCGTTCACCCAGGCATCGGCGATGTTGTCCGAACCGTGGTTCGACAAGATGGCCAAGTCCTCATTGGTGATGTTGTTGTACTGCATGTAGGTCGGCAGGAAGTGAATCATCGGCGCCGTAGTAGCATCCTTGAAGATGGGGACGCCCTTGCCGCCTGCCTTGAGTGCTGCCCAGGCTGGTGTGTTCGGCATAACCGACGGCTTCATGATGTAAACCGAGTCATAGAGACTCAATGCCGTCTCACGGCGCATGGTGCGGCCCAGCTCGGGAGCACCGGCGTCGCCTTCCGACTTGGCATTCGACATCAACTCAATCAGGTAAGCATTGTTCACCATCGAGTTGTTCAGCAGGAGTCGCTTCTGGGCGGCAGTCAGCTGCTCGTAGCTGCGAACACCCCAGGAGTTGCCCTTGAACCATTCCGCGTAAGCTGCATCGTCGGCAGCAAACAGAGTTTTCGAACCCGTGTGACTCAACACGTCCTTCTGTCCCAGCTCGTCGACAAGCCTTAGCACGACCGTGTAGTTTCCGTCTTCCTGCAACCGTTCATAGATTGAGTTGCCCAGCCACGAAGGCTGACCGGTTAGCAGAATGTCGTCGTCCTTACATGAGGTCAACGCCCAGACACTCATCAGCAAGCCGCAGGTGACCAGAGCCACTCGTCGTCCTTGTCTTACGAATTGTCCTTGTTTCATACTTTTTTAGATTTTTAATATTGTTACTTATATATTGTTTTGTCGGTTTATTCTCTTTCAAGTGGTCAGACCGCAGGCGGTCCGGCTGGTTGTTCGTGTTTTCACAATATTATATATATAATAAGGTGTAAGGTATGGTTAATGAAAAACAAAGGAACCGGAGACGGGTCTTAAGCCCGCCTCCAGCCCCTTTTCCGGCTGTCAGTTTTTATCTATCTGCATTGAATGATCTTCAGTAATCAATTACTTTACAGTAACTTTCTGCACCTTCACAGAACCGTCGCCGAGAATCTGCTTCTGGATGACAACACCCTTAACGGGCTTGCTGATGCGTGCACCGCTGAGGCTGAAGAACTCAACCTTCACAGGAGCAGTAGCTACAGCATTGACAGAAGAAGCGTCGCCGCTGGGCTGCTGGCTGCTGCCGTCACCATAGTAGTAGAGCTTGAAGTTATCGCAGACAACCCAGCTGTTGCTCACGTTCTGGTCCTTCTTGATACCGATGGTGAGCTGACCGTCGTCGCCAACCTTACAGATGACAGAGTTGGTGTAGACACCCTCGTTCGGAGCGTCCATGTAGCTGCGACCGCTTACCAGCGAACCAGGCATGTAGTAGGTCACGTCACCGACGGTGAACTCAGCCTCACCATCATAGCCGTAAGACTCGGTCATGGCGCCCTTCATCACGTTAGCAACAGGAGCAGAGTAGACAGTGCTGTCGCCGTCGACGGCATAGACGTAAGCCATAGTAGCGGCGTTGTCAGCCACCCAAGCGTCGTAGTTCTGCTGGTTGTCACCAACGCGGCACCATGCGTCAACCGTCAGGAGGTAGGTTCCCTTAGGCAGACCCTTGATGGTCTGGTACATGTCGAAGTTGGTCTGCCAGAACTCAATAGCGTAGACGCCCTTCTGAGTGTCGTCGTTACCAAGGTTACCAGGATTGGTCCAGCCAGCAGCGGAGTTATTCCAGTCAGCATCCTCGAAGCCAGGAGTCTTAATGACGCCTGTGCACTCCTTCGGATCGTTATCAGTAGCCTGAGCCATGTCGTCCGGCATGTTCAGCTTGGTCAGCATCAGGTCAATCTGCTCGATCAGACCGTCAACCTCACTATCCTCGATGGAGTGGTTCTCAATACCACCGTTGATCGTGTTTGCAAGAGCCTTAGCCTCGCCAACTGCAGCAGACTGAGAATCGAACGTAGCATTCTCAAGATTCTGGTTAGCGGCGCTCAGCTTGGCAAACTTATCAACAGAAGCTCTGATGTCACCAGTAAGGTCATAGACCTGAGTCAGCACGTCGAACATAGCCTTGCCATTGGTGCCGGCCAGAGCCTCAGCAGCCTTCGACTTAACCTCGTCAGCCTGAGCGAAGATGTCCTTACCCATAGCCTTGCTGGTGTCGATGGTCTTCAGAGCCTCTTCCAGTACGGGCTTCACGATGTCAGCCTTCGGCTCGCGGTAGGTCAGCTTGAAGTTATCCCAGATGCACCACCAATCCTGGTTGGCATCCATCTTCACACCGATGCGGAAGGTGTCACCCTCCTTGGCAATCAGACCGTAGGCAGTGGTCTTGTACATGCCGTCGAGACCTGCCTCCTTGTCAATGTGGAAGCACTGTGCAGCACCACCCATTGAATTGGGGAAGTAGTTGCCGTTAATCTCCTCCTGGGTCCAACTCTCAACAATCTGGAACTCAGTAATGCCGTTCTCAGCGGGAATCTCGGAGTAGACGCTGGGGAACTGGCTCATGGCATTGTTCATATAGAGGTACACGGGAGAAGGATAGTCCTCGCCAAGCTCGTCGCCCTTGTTGTAGCCACCAACCTCGCAGCGGACATAGCCCTGAACCTCAAGCTCGTACATACCGACGGGCAGACCGGTAATCTCCTGCCAGACGTCCCACTTGTGGCAGTGCCACGACTCGAAGCAGCCATTGTAATAACCGCACTTCTCAAGGAAGGTGTCACCGTCGCCGTTGATCGGGCCGGGAGTCACGTTACCGCCATTGATGCGGTCAACTGTCCAGCCCTGGCTGGTACCAGTGTTCTTGGTTGTGCTTGTCTCGAAGGTGGGGTTCACGATGTAGCTGGTCATATTCTTACCGTCCCAAACGTCGAGCTTCGACTTGTCGACAAGATCCTTAACCCACTGGTTCACCTTGTCCATCTCAGCCTGCAGCTCCTCGTTGGTCCACTCGGTCTCATCAAGAATCTCCTCTACAGTGATATCGTCAACATAGTCAGCGAGGTCGTCGATCTCAGGCTCAATGCCTGCATACTGGTCGTCGATGACATACTTCACCTTAACCTGGTCAACCAGATCCTTCCACTGCTGCCAGAGTTCAACGTTCTTCTCAAATGCCTTGAAGGTCTCGTCGATACCATTGACGATGGCCATAGCACCATCCAAGTTTTCGGCAGTCTTATCGCCAGAGTAGGCAGCCTTGTAGGCGTCGAGATAGCTCTGCGTGAAGATGGTACCCTCCTCAGGCGTGTAGTCGCTGTAGTTCTTCAGGGTCTCGTCGAGATACAGCTTGGCGGCGTCAGCACCAGAGCCATAATAGGTCAGCGAGAAGTCGTCGAACATTGACCAGTCACCACCAATCTGCGAAGTCTTCTTTACACCGATGGTAAGCTCACCAGTCTCACCGACAGCCACATACAGCTTGTTAGCATACTGATTGATGTTGTGGAAATAGTAGTCACCCGTTGCCATCGTGTTGGGCACATAGGCAACCACGTCGTTACCATCAGCATCAGTATAGGTCACTTCGATATCGCCAGCGCCCTGGTTCTCGGCCTGTGCGCCGCTCATCACATTGGCGATAGGCACCTCATAGTAGGTATCGCCCACCTTTCCGTAAAGCTTGGCATATTTAGATGCGTCATCATTGGCCAGCCAGTGATTCTCTGCATCACCACCGTAGTTACCAGAGCGGTAATAACCATAGACGCCAATAGCATAGACACCGGGAGCGAGACCTGTTATGGTCTGGTAGGTGTCGTAATTCTTGCTATAGTGCTCAGCACCGTCGGAAACCGTACCGCCGCGTCCGAATGCGTCGCCGCTCCAGCCGGTAGTGGCATTGCCATTGTCGAAGTGCGGGTTCACAATTTTGGAGGTCATATCAACCGGTTTCTCAACAGAAGCCTGGTTTTTGCCCCACTCTATGAAGGCAGCGTCGAGGTCTTCCTTGGCCTTGTCAATGTCAGCCTTGGTAGCCTGAAGATTGGTGAAAACGGCCTTGGCAGCATCGGCACTTGTATAGCCCTTGCTCTCATAGTCGTCAATAGCAGCCTTCAGCTTCTTCTTGGCGTCGATGAGCTCGGTCAGGCTGGCCTGTATCTTTGCCATATCGGCAGCCGTGCTCTCGGGGTTGGAGTAGACAACTATTGCAATAGCAGCGTCTACATAGTTAGCCTCGGCAGCCTCAATTGTTTCCTTCAGGCCAATCGAAGCGATGTAGTTCTTGGTTCCATCAACGTAAGCCTGATAGCCGTCGCTCTCAATGAAAGCCTGATAGGAGTCAACGGTCACAGCCTTGAAGTCCACGCTGGCACCGGGAGCTGCCGGGTCAACATGGCGCAGAATGGCCGTGTAGGCATTGCGGTGGTCACCGCTGTTGGCGGTGTTGTCAGCTGTAACGTACGTGCCGTCCCATCCCAGATACATGCCAGCGAAAGCAGGCTTGTCGGCAATAAGGGCCACGTTGGCAAAGCGGACGCAGTCGCCCACAATCTCGTATGACCACGAGTAGTTACCCTGGGTGCCATGGTCAACCCAAGAGGCGTTGCCGTCGTCGGTAAAGATGTTACCGGTACCAGTGGTACGCTCGGGGTTGTTCACGTTCTCGTCCCAAAGTTCGTAAGAACCTTCGGGAGCGTCGGACTCCGTGGCTTCCTGAAGCCAGAGTTCCATACCAAACGTTCTCAGACTGGCCATCGTGTTCCATCCATTACCGCTGGAGAAGAACATCTTGGTAGCCGGGTGGTAGAGGATGTAACGTTCACCATCATCCGTAAACGTCGTAAACTCCAGACCCTGCGGTTCTGGCATCGTCCAAACGCCTTCAGGCACCGCAGCCCAAGCACTTGTCCCCATAAGAGACAACATGCTCAAAACGAGTAGTTTTTTGAATTTCATAAGCTTTAAGTTTTTAATAAAAAAGTAGTATAAAAAATAACGTTATTCATTCCTCCATCTGTAGTTTTTGCTACGCGGACTTCAGATTATGGCGCAAAGTTAATATTTTTTTTTATAACTAACGAAAAAAAACAAAAAAAATTTTTTGTTAAGTGTCGATTTAACAATTAAACTCGTAATCGTTTGCGTGAAAACCACTTTGTTCTGCTCCAAATAGTGGCGCCATTCACCCCGTTTGGAGCCGCCAAACGAGCCGTTTAAAGCCACCATTCGGGACGTTTGGAGCCGCCAAACGGCCGATGGGGGGAAGGGAAGCCCTCCCTCCCCTCCTCTATATCCGTCCCCCTTTATAGGGGGGACGATATGAGAGGGAGGGAGAGGGCTTCACGGGGGGGAGGAAGGCGACGCGGAAAAAAGTCAGAATTCCAGCACCAGCGACTGGCGCGGTTTCAGCTCCACGTCGCGGCTCAAGTCGTAGTAGCGGCCGGTGAGCACGTCGCGCGCCCGCTTGGCCTGCCCGATGACCTCGGCGTAGCGTTTCACATGCATAACGGCAGGCTTCGTCGTGCCATTCAGCACTGTCAGCACCGTCCCCCGCTGTTGGCTGTGCTGTGGCGTTGCCGCAGCACTCCTCGCAATAACATACACCCCTTCGTAAGGAATGAACTGTGTCTGACGGCCACGGGTGATGACGGGATTGTTCTGCCGCCAGTGCAGCAGTCGGCTGAGCCACTGGAACATCGACTGCTCCTGCTTCGTACGGCCTTCGCGGGTGAAGGCGTTGTGTGTGTCGCCGGGGAATCCGCCGGGGAATCCGCCGGGGAAGTCCTTGCGCACGTTGCCGTCGGTCACCTCCTTCGTGCCGTTCATCAGGATTTCCGTGCCGTAGTAGAGCTGGGGTATGCGGTTGACCGTCAGCAGAAGGGCCAGGGCCTGCTTCAGCATCAGCGTGTCGCGGCCGTTCTTCAGGTAGCGGTCGGTGTCGTGGTTGTCGATGAAGGCCATGACCGACGACGGATTCGGATACAGATAGTCATAGACGAATGAGTTGTAGAGCAGGTTCAGGCCGGCAAACCAGCCGTCGGTCTCCTCAGTGGCTGCCCGGTTGATCTTGTCGTAGAACGAGAAGTCCATCACCGTCTTCAGGTAGCTGTTCTGCTCAGAGAGCTTGGAGCCCTTCTGCCAGGATGCGGTATAGGCCGGCTCGGTCACCCAGGTCTCGCCGACGGTGTTGAAGTTGGGGTATTCCTCGTCAAGCTCCTTCATCCAGTCGGCCATCGCGTCGGCGTAGGCGTAGGGGTAGGTGTCCATGCGGATGCCGTCGATGCCGACGGTCTCTATCCACCACTTCGAGTTCTGGATGAGATAGCGCATGAGGTGTGGGTTGTGCTGGTTCAGGTCGGGCATGGTGGGCACAAACCAGCCCTCCACGGTCTCCTTCAGGTCAACCTCGGAGGCGTATGGGTCCTTCACGGGCGTCAGCTTGTAGCTGGTCTGCTGGAACGAGGTCCCTTCGGGATTGCTGGTGCCCTTCGACTCGTCGAGCCATTCTGGCAGGTTGAGCCAGTCCTTCGTTGGCTTGTCGTGGGTCCACGGGTGCTCGAAGCCGCTGTGGTTGAAGATCATATCCATCACCACCTTCAGCCCTTTGGCGTGAGCCTCGTCGCAGAGGCGGCGGTAGTCGTCGTTGGTGCCGAAGCGGGGGTCTACGCGGTAGTAGTTGGTCGTCGCATAGCCGTGGTAGGTGGAGTAGCCCTGGGCGTTGTCAGGCGAGTCGTTCTCAAGAACGGGCGTCAGCCAGAGGGCTGTCACGCCAAGGTCGCAGAAGTAGTCCAAGTGCTCGCGGATACCGTTCAGGTCGCCGCCGTGGCGCAGCGAGGGCTGTGAGCGGTCCTCCTTGTAGGGGCGCATGCCCTTCACCTGCGGGTTATGCCCCTGCCCCTGGGCGAAACGATCGGGCATGAGCATGTAGAGCACGTCGGCATTGGTAAAGCCCATGCGCTTGTCGCCGCTCATCTCGCGCTGCTTCAGCGTGTAATTAACGTTGAACTTTGAACGTTGAATGTTGAACGTCAATTTCATCGTGCCGGGCTGGGCGTTGCGCAGGTTCATGTAGATGAGCAAGTAGTTGGGCGAATCGAGGCGCACAAGGCTGTCGATGACGACGCCGGGATAGTCGGTGGTGACGCTCTGGACATCGCGGATGCCCTGTCCGTAGACCATCAGCTGCACCGTCGGGTTCTTCATGCCGACAAACCAGTCGGTAGGTTCGATACGGTCAATCTTAATCTTTGCTGCACTCATTGTTAGCATTGGCGCCACGAGGGCGGTTAATAGTAAAAGCTTCTTTTTCATATTCTCGGTTTGTTGGTTTGTTTCATTCTGACTGCGGCAGCGCCGCAGCACAGCCGACAGAAGGGGCGGATGCGGCAGGCGCGGTTTGTTGGCTGTGCAGCGGCGGTGCCGCAGCCTCTGCGATGATGCGGGCCAGCTCGTTCATCTGCATGCACATCTGGCGGGTGAGTTTCACCTTGCGGTTCGTATGCTCAAAAGGCGAGAGGATGAGCAGCCGCCCTTCGGCGCAGGCGTCGAAGAACGCCCCGCCGGGTTTGGAGTAAGAGCCAAGGCCGTCGGCCGTGATGAGGATCAGCGGCAGGCGGGCGTCGAAAGCCGTGCGCATGGTGCGCTTCTCACCCTCGCTGATGGCTGGTGATCCCAAGACGGCACCGCCTCGGGCGGCAGCCATGTAGCCGGCAACGGCCTTCTGGATGTCCTCATCGTAAAAATGGGTTGAACACTGCACTTGCCTCCGCTGCGGATAGCCGAGCAGGAAGCGGTTGCCGACGGCGGAACAGCAGAAAGGGCCGATGCGCAGGCCGAAGCTGACGCGGAACAGGTCAGGAAACTGGCGGCGCAGGAAGAGGCGCCGCGGGTTATCGGCGAGGTAATGGCGCCAGCGGTCCAGCTCGTCTTGGTTGCTCAGGATGTGGTCGTTATAGCCAGGGCTCCAGAGCAGGCCGTGCTCGCGGCTCTCGTGGCTGCGGTCACGCTTTCGCTGCGGCACCGCCGCAGCACAGCCAACAGAAGGGGTGGACGCGGAAAGGGAAGCGGCGGGCGCGGAAAGGGAGGCGGCGGGCGCGGCTTGTTGGCTGTGCGGCGGCGGTGCCGCAGCCTCTGCCTCCTGGCCCAGCACCAGCTGCCGGTAGGCCTTGTTGGTGCTGGTCTTGAAACCGCGGATGATGGCGCCGAGGTGCTCCTGCATAGCCTGCTCGACAAAGAGGATGCCATGCAGATGGTCGGGCATCAGTTGAAGCGAAACGGCGGTGACCTCAGGGTGATGGGCCTTGACGGCAAACCACTCCTCCTGCACCCGCTGTCCCAACGGCGTCAGCTCCACCCGGGCCTCGGCAGCCTCGGGCGCCCCGGCAGTCTCTCCTACCAACCGCCCGAACAGCGGGCGGCGCCCCTCGACGGTCATGGTAATCAGATACAGGCGCCGCTCCCGGTAGTCATGCCCTACCCGCCGTCGGTTCATCGACGGTCTGATCTCTCCGGCATGCTGCTGATGCTTCGCATACTCCTCCTCGGTCATAGGCTAATCATGCAGGATAAGGGCCGACTGCGGACCGACGGTGGTGCGGCGGCCGAAAAACTTGCTGGTTGACTGTTCGTTGATCTCCCCGTCCTTGCAGACCACGGTGTACATGGCCTTGGGGATGCTGACGGTGGCCGTCTCGCGGTTGGCATTGAGGATGACGATAATGTTGCGCCAGTCATCGCGGCCGGCATAGTCCTTCAGGCGGAAGGCGACGACACCCTTTGGGGCATCGAGGAACTCCAGGTGCTTGCGCACGAGGTGGGCATCGCCAAGACGGAAGGCGGGGTGGTTGCGGCGCAGGGCTATCAGGTCCTGGTAGTACTTGAACACCTGCGGGTAGCGCTGCAGGTTCTGCCAGTCGAGCTGGTTGATGCTGTCGGGCGACTCGAAGGAGTTATGCACGCCCTGCTTCGTGCGCAGCAGCTCCTCGCCGCTGAGCATGAAGGGCACGCCCTGCGAGGTGAAGACGGCGGTCTGGGCCAGCAGGTCGAGGCGAATCAATTCTTCTTTAGTAATGCCAGGAACCGAGGCCTGCAGGCGGTCAACGAGGCACATGTCGTCATGACAGGATACGTAGGCCATCATCTGTGTTGGCTCGGTGGCCCACGGCTGCTTGGAGTAGTTCACCTTCGTCATGTCCACTTGCGGATGGCTGATGCCGCCGACGATGCCGAACTTCAGGCTCTCCTCGCAGTCGGGAGCGCCGCCGAGCCAACCGGTCTTCGTGTCGTCATCGAACGGGCCGCGCAGGGCATCGCGCAATTCGTCGCTGAAAGCGGCGATGCGGGGCATCTGCGGAATGTTCGCCTTCACGCCGAGCCGTTCGGCGGGCAGGGCACACTGTCCGGCGCTCCAGCCCTCGCCGTAGATGAAGACGGAGGGATCGAGCTCGTCCAATGCCTTGCGAATGGCGTTCATCGTCTCGATGTCGTGGCAGCCCATGAGGTCGAAGCGGAAGCCGTCGATGCGGAACTCATTGTACCAGTACTTCACCGACTCTATCATGAACTTGCGCATCATCGGCTTCTCAGAGGCCGTCTCGTTGCCGCAACCGCTGCCGTTGCTGCCCACGCGGTAGTAGTAGTTGGGGAAGGTGCGCTGGAAGTTAGAGTGCTCGATGTCGTAGGTGTGGTTATAGACCACGTCGAGGATGACGGCGATGCCTGCCTTGTGGAGGGCCTGCACCATCTGCTTGAACTCACGGAGACGGCAGACGGGATCGTAAGGGTCAGTGGAGTAGCCACCTTCGGGCACGTTGTAGTTCACGGGGTCGTAGCCCCAGTTGTATTGCGGCTCGTTCAGGCGGGTCTCGTCCACGGAACCGTAGTCATAGCTGGGCAGGATATGCACAGCATTGACGCCTAACTGCTTCAGGTGGTCGATGGCCCAGGGCTCGGTCAGCGCCAGGAACTTGCCGGGGTACTTGACATCGGGGCGCGCCACAGAGAAGTCGCGGTGGTGAAGCTCGTAGACGACGAGGTCTGCGGGCGACTTGACGACAGGGTGCTGGTCGCAGCACCAGTCTTCGGGCCACGTGTTCATCGTGTTGATGATGGCGCCGCGCCGCCCGTTCACGCCGACTGCCTTGGCAAAGACGCCGGGCGTCTCGCCGTGGCCAGTGTCGAAGGTGTAGAAGCGGCCCATGAGGTCGCCCTTGACGGCGGCAGTCCATACAGCCCCCTCCTGTCCCGGGGAGGAGGCCTTCATCGTGACGGTCTTCAGCGGCTTGCCGCCCTGCCCGTCCTTATAAATACGCACCTTTACGCCCTTGGCCTTTGCCGGGGCAAAGAGCTTGAACGTCGTCACCTCTGGGGTGTACGTCATCTCGTCGAAGTCAAAATCCTGCGACATGGCGGGCTTTGCCGCCAGCACTGTCAGTAGTCCAGCTAATAACAATTTCTTCATAGTTTAGGTATTATCACGGCGCAAAG
>JAEEGK010006047.1_pt1 | contig 29141 bp, 26 predicted proteins | sample 8958771 | NCBI WGS metagenome assembly JAEEGK01 (sample SAMN16246547, study PRJNA631951) | gut metagenome | biome: gut microbiome; feature: rumen; material: SC-attached | host: Bos | place: Iran: Karaj | collected 2018-10 | reverse complement strand
TTAAGAAGATTCAATATCAGAAGTATAACCGCACTTCCGAAGAGCACATCTTTTGTCATCTGGATCGAGAACACCCCGAATGCGGGATACAGCGCATAAAACAGTATTGATATGACGGGAAGAAACCATCTGCATCCTTCCCTGATCTCACATCTGACTACAAATGCACATACCAGCGATACAATAAGTATCTGAAAAACACAGTAGATCACAAGACCGTAGGGATGAGGAACCCCCCACCACTCAAGAGCCACAAAAAAATTCCATATAAGAGTATGAAGAACGGGATGATGATTGGATAAAGGAAGAACTCCGTATGCCTGAAGTGTCTGCCATTCGGAATCATATCCGAGTATTCCGGGAAAATACGAAAGAAGTGCCAGAGCGGATGATGCCGCCGTAAGAATAAAAGCCATCACCGGAAACGCTTTGTAAACACCGGGAATCTCATCATCGGGAAAAGATTCTTTTTCTTTATTCTTATCTGTCGCTTTTCCCAAAAAAGCCAGAATAAGTAAAACAGGAAAAAACAAAAAGAGGAACACCGCCGCATTTTCTTTGGGTGCCCTCAAAAGACCGGATACCGAATTGTAATTATATACGCTTCGTCCGACTGTAATTATACTTGCCAAACATAATGAGAAAAAAACTTCAGCAAATCCGATGAAATGTTTTTTCTTAACAGAAACGTCCAATTTATCTCCCTGCCCCGGTAAGATCTTTTACAACTTCTCCCGCTATAATCAGTCCGCATACCGAAGGCACAAATGCTATACTTCCGGGAGCGGGTCTTCCGGATGCTTTGAACTGAGGATCAGTATCTATCGAATTCTTAATCGGCTCCTCTTCAGAATATACCACTTTCAGATCCTTTATTCCCCTCTTTTTGCACTCATGACGAATGACTTTGGCAAGGGGACACACCTTGGTCTTGTAAATGTCCGCAACTTTAAATGCCGAAGCATCCAGCTTATTTCCCGCACCCATTGAGCTTATGACAGGTACATTCGCCTGCTTTGCTCTTTCTATTATGGAAAGCTTGGCCGAAACCGTATCCACAGCATCAACCACATATGAATAATCGGAAAAATCAAACTCATCAGCATTCTCCGGAAGATAAAAGCATGCTCTTGCTTCCACCGAAGCTTTTGGATTAATGTCGAAGATCCTTTCTTTCATAACATCGACTTTCAATTTACCGACAGTCGAATTAAGTGCGATGATCTGTCTGTTTATATTGGTGATATCCACCTTATCACTGTCAACAAGAACAAATCTTCCGATACCGCTCCTGGCCAGTGCTTCGGCAACATATCCTCCGACACCGCCTATCCCGAATATCGCCACTTTTGCGTTTTTCAGTTTTTCGATTCCATCATTTCCGAGAAGCAATCCGCTTCTTGTGATCCATTCTTCCATCCTAAACTTCCGTCACTTCCACAAGATGCTCATCTTCACCTGTTCCCTCGTATCTGAGAACCATGTTGATCTTGTCTTTTCCTCCGAGAAGAGGCTGCAGAAAATATTTATCTCCTTCCCACATGGGAAGATCAAATACATTTTGAATGTCTATCCATTCAAGTCGTCCTTCATCACAGGATGCTTTGATCTCTCCGTTATATCCCGTAACGCTGTAAAGATGCATCTCTTCATCATCCCACTTGTCCGATACAAACAGTATGACCCCATGATAATGATAATCCATTACCTCCAGACCGGTTTCCTCGAGCACTTCTCTTTTCATACATTCTTCGGGAGTTTCACCATCTTCCAGCTTTCCTCCCACGCCGATCCATTTACCTTCATTCGCATCGTTTTCCTTTTTGTTACGATACAGAAGAAGAACTTTTCCTTCTTTAATTATATAGCAAAGTGATGTTTGTCTCATATCCATTAAGTTTAGCCTTTTTAACGGAAGTTATCAAGAATATCAAAACCCCTCTGCCGTTTATCAGCAGAGGGGTTCGTGACAGATCGGGTAATCAGGTCATGAAGAAAGGTCTCTTTTGTCATAATACATATATGCAAAAGCAACACATAGTATCGTCAACGCAATTCCGAAAATTATCGCTTTTGTCTGTATTTCCGCACCGGAGAAAATATCCGATGCATTCGAATATGAAAAAGGGCCTATGAACAGGTACGGTTTAACATCCGGAACGACTCTTCCTATGATGTCGTATGCATAACACATAAGTGAAGTTCCGAGGGCCAGTCCAGTCTTGGTTTTTGCAAAAATTGAAGAGATCGCAAAACAGATACCCGCAATCTCCAGATCCATTATAAGCTGCAGCCCCATGTATGTGAAAAAATCCCTCGCAGGAAGCTCTTCACCCAGCATAGCAAATCCGCACGCATACATACCCGCGCATATAACAGAAAACATAGCGATCATCGCAGCTATACATAAAGCCTTTGCGGAAACGATCTTTTTTCTCGATAAGGGAAAAGAATACAAAAATTCTCCGGTATGTAATTCTTCCTCTTTGGATAACATCCCGGCGCCCATAAGAGCTGCAAACATGCTTCCTCCCAGTCCGTGCACCGCACCCACTTCCGTTGCAAAGAATCCGCCTATCGTTGCGATACTGAGGGTGCTCATTCCGAATGCATCGGAAAAACTGCCCATATTGGAGAATGCATCAGCCATCTCCTTCATATCGCCTTCCATGGTCCTGTACAAAAGAATACAGGCAAGCCCCATACCGCCTACCGAAAGACTCCAGATCAGAAGTGTCTTAAGATTCATTTTTAATTCTTTGAGAAAAATCTTTTTCATGCTTCCTCCTCCGTCTCTTCATAGAATTTCAAAAAATCATCGTCATCAATATCCGGGCTTTCCAGCATGGTAAGTCTGCCTTCGCGCATTATCGCGGCGCTCCTGCAATACTTATTAACTTCCGACAATACATGTGTTGACAGAAGACACGTTGCACCCTTATCCACATATTCCGTGATAAGGTCAAAGAAGCTTCTCTGCATCAGGGGATCGAGACCGCCTGTAGGTTCATCGAAAATAAACAGCTTCGGTTTATGCTGCATCGCACAGACTATACTGACCTTTTTCTTGTTTCCGTATGACAGCTCACGGATCTTCTTGTTTACATTCACTTTAAGTCTTTCACATAACTTTCCGGCTTCCTCCCTGCAGTCAAGCCCTCTGATATCCGCGGCATATGCTATGACTTCGGATACCTTCATGGAATCATAAAACCATGCTTCCGAAGGCATGTATCCGATATTTGCCATGATCTTCTCGTGATCCTTTACACTGTCCATACCCAGTATCCTGATACTTCCGGAATCTGTTTTAAGAAATCCCATCATTGATCTGATGGTAGTGGACTTTCCTGCACCGTTCGGTCCCAGAAAACCGAATATGTCACCTTCCTTCACTTTAAGAGATACATCGATTACTCCTCTGTGTTTACCGTAACTTTTGGTCAGATGTTCGATCTCTATAACGTTCTTCATATGCATCCTCCTTCTCTTTGATCTACAAATATCAGAAATAAAAAACGGGAACAATATCTGTTCCCGTAAGATGCATATTTTAACCTCTATGATTCACTTTTTGTGTTCGGCCTGAAACAGTTTCAGGTCTTCGTTAAGAGTTTTATCTTCGATCTTTCTTTTTATCCTGTATATCAGGAAGATACAGAAATACACCACAAGCAGATATACAGCAAACCCGATCGTCACATACAATCTGCCGTCAAACCACTTTCCGAGCACGGTAACAAGTATATACAGGGCAGTACAAATAATGACTCCAGCGATTTCTTTTATACCGGGCTTTTCCGCCTCATCAAAATTTCCGAACAGATATACCTGAAGGTAACATATGACATAGCATGTAATGATCATCTCCGCCATATGAAGAATGCTTGCATCAAATATCCCGCATATGATCCTGTACATGCAGTAATAAAACAGTATTGCAAAAAAATACAGGCAGGCTTTAAATTCTATTCCTATCTCCCTTGTCAGGTATATTTCCCAGGCTGAAAGCTTTTTATCATTTTTCATCCTATCTGTCTCCTTTCAGCAATCTTCTGAATTCCGATGCATATCTTCTGGATATGATTATATGCTCTCCGCCTTCCATCGTAGCATCTATCCTGTTTGATGACAGACTCTTAAGCGCCTCAACTCTTCCGATGTTGATGATCATCGACTTACTGCATCTGAAAAAACATTCATCGCTTACCGTTGCCATAAACGAATTTAATGATCCTTCGATCCTCATGATCCTATCCGGAGTGTAAACAAACACTTTATCATCCACCGATTCAAGATATAAGATATCATCCGGCGAAAAGAAAACTTCCTCCTCGTCCGTCTTTCCTCTGAGCTTGCTGTCGTCTCCGTTTAAGACATCTATTATTTTATTGATCTTCGGGGAAAGATCCTTATAACGTATTACTACGCTTTCCTCTCCCTCATTTATCTTCTTTATATCAATCTTCATTGTTCAGGCACCATGCAAAACCCTTGGCGCATCTTCCGCCGGGATCATTAAAATGTCCGCCTTCATTCCACTCAAGTATGCAACGGATATCTTCCGTTTTTAATAATTCATATTGATATCTTATATTATCTCCCACACTTGCCATGATCTTGTTTTTGGTCTTTTCTTCTCTTGTTCCCAGGCTTAAATACACTTTGCGGCAAAGCGTTTTGTTCTTTGATGCATAATCCTTCCATCCTTCAAACCATACCGAAGGTGAGATACCGCATACACAATCGAAGACTTTAGTATTATATGCACTCCATAAGGAAAAAAGTCCGGCAAGAGAATATCCGCCCAACACAACGGTTATGGCATCGCCAAGCTTAAGCAGTTTTTTTGCAGCCGGGATCAGTTCATCGGTTATATATCTAAGTGTTTTCGGAGCCCCTTCACCAAAGGATTCTTTTCCGAACACAGGAGCGGCACACCATGGAGAAAGTTCATAGTTCCAATCATCTACATGAAAAGAAACAAATGCGAAGTTGCCTGTTGCAGCCGCCTCAATACCTTTTACCTCTTCCTCCAGAAATAATTCTTCATCACCGGATACCGGTTGAATGAGCAGATATTCCGGATTTGGGGTAAAGTATGCTATGCATGTTTTTGTTCCTGTTTCAAATGATATCTTTTCCATTTTACTTTAGCATCTGTGAACTGCTGATGATATTATATTTTCCGATCCTTTCATATCGTGATACGTTTTTATTCAGTTCTTCAATGAGTTCGTCCCAAACACTCATATCGGATGGAGCTTCGCTATCTTTCACATATATATCCGTACACAGAAGGTCTCCCCTCATATATACCTTGACAGCCGCGATACTTTCATGGATCTCCTTAACTCTTTCTTCAATCCTTTTGGTGGATATATTTTCTCCGTTTGAAAGTGTGATCCTGGTATCTTTTCTTCCTTTAATATATACCTTGTTGTTCCTTATCGTTCCGATATCGCCGGTAAGGAAATATCCGTCCTCATTAAATGCAGCTTTTGTTGCCTCTTCATCTTTAAAGTATCCCAGGAAGATGTTATCACCCTTTATGGCAAGTTCTCCGTAGCCTTCTTCATCGGGATCAAGTACAACCGCATCCACATCCTCAAACAGAGTTCCGACGCTTTCCATATCCTCTTCTCCGGGATAATCTATGCTAAAGCCTGAGGAAGTTTCCGAAAGAGCATAAGCATTCATCATGTACATTCCTTCATCCGCATATGCTTTGCGAATTTCCGTAGTAAGCTTAGCCCCGCCACAGAACAGGTATTTCATCCTTCCGCCCAAAAGCATTCCCAGTCCGACTCCCATCGCCTTTGATGCCTCATAGAATCTTGTAAATACAAGAGGAACTCCGGAAAAGATCGTGGGATGAACAGCCATCATTTCCTGAGCCATTTCTTTGATACTTCCCGCAAGATAGATCTCGTATCCGAATACAAGCGAATATATAAAATTATATATCGATCCGTAAGTATGATTGAGAGGAAGGAAGAGATAGCAGACATCTTCCGGTCCCGCATCTATTCTTCTTCCAAGGGATCTCCATCCCGAAAAGACATTATTGATCGACAAGAGAACCGCTTTCGGGAATGAAGTGGTGCCGCTTGTAAAAACAACCTTCGAAGGAACATTTCCCGGTCTTGCTTCAAGAGAAAACAATTCCTTACAGATACTTTTACCCTCTTCGATACATTTCGGAAAATCTTTCTGTACGGATATATAAGTAAGATTCGGAAATTCCGACTTTATCCTATCCATGATCTCACTTTGTCTTTCATCATATATAAGACAGGAAAGTTCGCTTTTATTGATCGAATAGACTACATTATCATAGGACCAGTCCTTGTTGAATCCCACGCCGCATCCGACATAGCACATGATCGATATGTCACTTATCATCCATTCTATACTGTTGGGTCCGTATATTCCTATATTTTTGCCGGAAAATCCGTTATTGATCAAATATGCGGCAAGATAATTCACTTTCTCGATAAATTCAGCGAAGGTAATGGGAGAAAAATTTATTCCATCTTTTTTTTCATAGAGATAATTTCTTGATCCCCATTTTGAATAGTCATTCTTAAGATATTCCTCAAGTACATTTGTCATTTCCGCATCCTCTTCTATTTATCTAATTCATGCTTCAGAAGTACGTATTCATAAATATCCGTCTTTTCTTCTTCAGCATAGTTCTGCGTCACCTTACCGTCTCTTGCAAGTGCACCGATACTGGGAAGTCCGTTTTGCATAAGCTCTTTCATGATCGCATATACCAAGGCTTTCCCCAGCCCTCTGTGATTTTGATCCACTCCCATATATAACATCACATAACGCTTAGGATGTTTTTTTGTCCTTAGTATTCCCGGAATATCCAAAAGTCCGGCGTGGTAGACTCTGTTTCCGTAATCGGGAAGACTTATGTAAAACCCAACAGCCTTTCCTTCGTAATACGCCATCTTAGTCATGCTCATGTTCATTATGGACTTATAATTCCCAAACAATTCGCAAAAATCTTCTTTGGAAACATTTTTATATATAGGGAAATCACTGTATAGTTCTGTTATAAGTTCATATACTTCTTCAACACATTTTTTGTATTCCTCAGCCTTCGGGCTTTCTATCTTATATCCCTGTGCCAGAAATTCCTTGTACCTGTTTTCGAATTTCTCATTTACGTAATTTTCCCCGACAGATCGAAAGGCGCTCGAAATATAATGCTCACTGATCTTGTATCCGCTGTTTTGGAACAGTTCCAGGTAGTAGTCCTTATTATATGGTTCCCCGGTATAGGGAGGAAGATCAAACTTATTGATCTTCAATCTGTAACCCAGCCAGAAAGATGCATCGACAGGGCCGACGATAACCGGACACTTTTTATTTCCTGCTATTTTCTCGGCTTCCGTAAATAGAAACGAAGAAACTTCTTTATCATTAATGCATTCGAAAAATCCCAGATATGCGGTAGTATCATTCGGATATGTAGTTATCGCAAATCTTGCTGCCGTTTCACCGTCTTTTATTACCAGATAAGCATCCAGATCAAAATATTTCGACAAGGGATGAGTTCCTTCCAGGAGCGATCTCATCTGAGAAGAACTTTCCATATTGTCCTTAGCGGAATATATCTTCTTGGGAAGATTCACGAATCTTTTGATATTTTGTTTTTCAAGTCCCACTTTAACAAGTTCCATCAGGCTCTCCCTATGATCTCTATGCGTCCCGTTCCTCCGTCCATCCGGATCATATCTCCGGTTCTGACGGTATCAGTGAGTTTATCCACGCCTACTACGGAAGGAATATTAAGTTCTCTGGATATGATCGCGGTATGTGACAAAAGCGATCCTTTTTCCGATATAACCCCTTTCGCTGTAGCAAGCAGAAATACCCAGCCTGGATCGGTCATCTTGGTAACAAGTATCTTATCTTTAACATCGTGTGCATCACCCGGACCTGATATAACAAGTGCTTCACCCTCGGCTACGCTTCCGGAGCACGGAACTCCCTGAAGTATATTTTCGTTATTTTTCTTTTTATGTGAATTTACATTGGAATGTCTTTTATCAAATTCTCTTTCTTCAAAGACCAGTCTCGTATATGGAGGAAGCATTTCATACAGCGAGTATGCATCTTTCCTCTCATCTATCACGGACTTCATATCTGCCGGTTTACTTACAAGTTCGAACGCTTCATCAACTGTCAGATAATAAATATCTTCAGCTTTATCTAGAAGACCGGCTTGTGCAAATCTAAAGCCCATGGTATCAAAGATGAGTCTTACGATTCCATAGATCCTGCTTCTATTAAGTCTGGATTTTTCTCTGCCCGCAATCCCGACTGCGCACCTTTTTCCGAGAAATCGAGTTAAGGGATCGGCTTTGATCCGTACCGCTTCATTTTTATTGATGTCTTCATAAAGCTTTTTTAGTCTGCCCGGATCTTTCCTGTATTCTGCAATTCTTTCATCCAGAAGAGACGGTGTCGATCTGAATGTTCTTCTTTCCAGTTTCAGTTCTTCAAGATTCCTGTCACCGTAAAGTCTTATATATTCGGCCTTGGATCTTTCAAATTCCTCTGCAGAAAGCGCATCCTTTTTATATGCCAGTTCAATGAGAGCTTTAACCGGTTTCATACTCTCTATATCGGTTATGCCTGATATATATCTGTTAACAAAAGCATCATCCTGTCCGGACTTTTTTCGCAGCCTGCTTTTAACAAGCCCCGTATAGATGAATGCATACATGTCGTTAAGAAGAGTAACATCCCAGATACTCAAAAGCTTTTCTTTCACTTCATCATATAGTCCGATCAATTCTTTCAGATCCATATCCGGATCATAACGGTCATAGAAGTGATCATTTACTCTTACGAATTCTTTTTCGAGACTCCTCATATGCCTCGGAACGGAAACAAGTTCGTAAAATGAATTTACATAGGTCATAAAACGGACAAAAGGATTAAGTTCAACATCTCCTTCGTTTACCGATTTATTTTTCACCCCAAGCATTTCCTGCCAGACCGGTATGATCTTTTTATTGAATGGGAGAAATTTCAGAACCGTATACCAGTTACTGATCTTGTAATACATTCTCCCGTTTGCATTACCAACCATGTTGTTGAAAACATCAGCGTGCTTATTTAATTCCTTTTCATTCTTAAGAACTCTTCGACTTACGCCTCTGAAGACGCCGCTGTATACCATGTGTACAAAAGAAATCGTAAGAGGAAGTGAAAGCCCCGGATAACTTTCCACGATATTACTGTTATCCAGGATCAGAGGATTATCCGCATTTATGGTTGTTATGGGTCGTGCCTGAAGTATATATAATCTGCCGTCCGAAAAAGCGAATTCGATATCGAGATATTCTCCGAACAATTCTTTGATCTTCGAAGATACTTCTATCAGCTTATCTATCTCATCCGAAGAAAGCAGATCCTCTTTTCCTTCGTAATAATACAGTTTATCCGTTAGATGATAATAATAAGTAGTCGTCTCAGACGAACCCGAAACAACACCTTCTCCCAGACCTCTTCCGCAGGCAATGACAGATTCATTGAGCAGTCCCTGAGGATTTGCCGTAAAAAGAACGCCTGCTTTGCATGCATCCACCATATCCTGTACGATGACGCACATCTTCAGCGCATCAGGTTTGAGTCCGCGGTTATCCATGTAAGCGAGCACACTCTCGGCATTTACGGAATTTCTGCATTCAGCGATCTTACCCGCTATCTCTCCCGGTTTTACATTCAGATATGTAGCAAACTGTCCCGCAAAACTCTGATCTGCTCCGTCCTCGAGATTACAGCAGCTTCGAACAGCAACATTGCGGGTATATGTCTCAAATTTCTTCTCATCAAATTCTTCGCCGAATTCTATTATCTCAAAGGCAGGAACATTTATTCCTGCCTCCTTCATCTTTATGAGATTGTCAGCTTTACTTCCGTACATTCTATATCCTTCCGAAAATCAGGAAAGCAACTATTGTCAGGAGCATTGTTGATTCCTGCAGATAGGTATATCTTTCGACTTTGTCTACGATCACAAATCTCTCCGGATCTTTCATGTACTGGATAAACTTCCATGTCATCCATGATACAAGCAGGAACAGCACCACGATCGAAATCTTATTCAGTCTGAATACGAGAATAAAATTCGTTATGATATCAACGATAGTAAGGATCATGACAAATCTTGTAGCCTTCTTATATCCGAACAGTTTCGAATATGTTGTGTAATCATTCTCATCTTTCGGCGCTCTGATCTTACGGGACACTTCCCATATAAGTGCAGGGAAATATAAAGTCCATAAAGTCATACACGTTGTGAGCGTCACAGCACGAAGATCGTATTTTATAACCGTAAATGAAATGATATACAAATTCACAAACATCTGAACCGGATTATGTGTGACAAGAGCAAGCGGTAGCGATGGTTGAATCTTCGCTTTTTGGAAAAACCACTTACTCATCAGATATCCGTAAAAATACAGGATACAGAAGAAAAGAATATTGTTCATAAACAGAACATTTAAAATAACTGCTATAGCCTCGACAATGGCGCATACTATTACAACGTCTTTCTTATAAACATCTCCTCTTGCAAGAGGTCTGTCGGGGAATAATACTTTATCTGTCTCAAAATCTTTCAGATCATCGGCTATTCTTAACCAGAGCAAAAAGGCAAACACTGTATAAGCACCGACAAATTCCTGTACACCGATGTTGAACTTAGTGACTCCTTCGTTAAGAAGAATTATAAAATGTATTTCAAGGAAAACTATCAATCCCAGTATCAGTCTCGGTATCAGGGGATACCTTTCCTTCATATATATATGGATTCGTTTTAACATACCGATCCGACTCCTTCCCCGAATAATACTTTTGTCTCAATGTTATCACGACTTTGAATCATGATATCTTCATCTATATTTACAGTATCCTTTTTAAAAAGCTGTACGATAGTCGATCCTCCCGGTTCAAAAAAACCTTTTTCCTCACCTTTTGTAAACTCATTTATTTCTCTGTTTACTATCTTGCCTACAAGAAGTGCTCCCACTTCGATATGTATTACCTCACCGAAATGTTTCGTAGACAATACACTCACAATACGGTGATTTTCTTTGTATATTTTGTAATCTTTGGATAAAGGACTGACCGTGTGCAGTCTGCCTTTTATCACACGAGTTTCCTCCACAGATCCGTCATCCACAAAACAATATCTGTGATAATCGTCCATGCACAGACGATAAACCAGGCATTTACCTCCTGCATATTCCTCAAGACTTGGTATTCCCGGTGCGATCTCTTCCACAGAGTAGTCCCTGCCTTTTATGTTCATCCTAAGACCCGGCTCAATATCATAGACAAGGAGTTTTGCATCAGCAGGTGATATCAGCCTGTTTTCATCGGTATCGACGATCCTTGCTCCCTCTCGAAGTTTTCTTGTAAAGAAATCATTAAACGAAACATATTCCCTGTCTTCAAAATCCTCGATCTTTATATTATTTGATCGTATGAATTCCGGAATTTTCTTTTTACTTCCGTGTCCTGAATTGATCCTGCCGTATAAGCGTGACACAGAAGGCGAAACAACTATTCTCAAAAGTAATCTTCCGAAGAAATTACCGTACAGGAATTTAAGGGCACCCTGTCCATACTGGACTATTTCTTCATATTCCTTTGTTTTCCTGTCGTATATTTTCATGCCGTAATGATATACAATGCTATAACAGCTATTGCCAGAATTCCGAAAAATAAATACGCGAGACCTTTGGGTTTTGCGATCTTAATCTTAAGCACCTCAAGGACAGTTACTGCGACCATTGACAGTGTATATATGATCATAAACGCATCGCTTCCGAGTAAATTAATTGTCAGATACATTAAAGAAAATACAAGTGCAGCATATGTGATAGGAAGCCCGGAGTAATATTTTACGGGGCCGTCTCCGTCTGCAGTGACAACGTTGAAATATCCAAGCCTTGCGATTCCCGCGATTGAATAAAGTATATAAATAATCAGATGTATGGGGGAATTGAATCCGATGCTCATAAAAATGGTCACCGGAAGAGCTATGAAACTCAATACATCTACAAGAGAATCCAATTCTATTCCGAATGCTTTTTCATCTTCGTCTCGCTTGAATTTTCTTGCAACCACCCCATCAAACAGATCACATATTCCGCACAGCACAAGACAGATAAAGGAGAAATTTATCATCTCATTTACCGCAAGGAACATTCCGAGTATGGCAAAGCTCATGCCAATATAGGTAAGGATCACTGAAGGATTCCAAAACCCTACGATTTTTTTCATAGCTGTTCTCCGATTACTTAACTATCGTAACGGTTCCGGTGGTTCCGTCTATGGTAACAGTCTGTCCGTCACGGATCTTCTGCATTGCATCCTTACAGCAAACGATCGCAGGTATGCCATACTCTCTGGATACGATCGCGGCATGGCACAGGATACCGCCATATTCCGTTACGATTCCGGACAGAATCGCAAACTTAGGAGTCCACCCTGTATCTGTAAATCTTGTAACAAGAATGTCTCCTTCCTGTAGTCTGTCAATTTGTGAGAAGTCCTCAATGACTCTCGCAATTCCGGTAACCTTACCGTTATTTGCACCCAATCCTTTGATAGATGAATCTTTGGCCTTTACATCATCTCTGTGTTTCGAGAATACCGTTCCGATCTCGTTATCACTTATGTAATTCCTGTAGCAATCGTAATAATACTTATTTCGTTTTATAATGCCTCGAAGATCTTCCTTGGTCTTCTTGCCGTCAATATAATCCCAAAGATCTCCTACTTTCAAAAACCAGACATCCTCGTATCTTTCGAGAACGCCTTTGTCTGTCAGATATTTTGCATACTCCATCGTATATACTCTGAGCATGTAATAGAATCTGGTGGATACATCTCTGAACTCTTCTCTCCACCACAGCATCTTTCTCATACCGGACACTTTCTTCTCGATCTTTCTGAAGGTGCGGTCGGATACCTTAGTTTTTATTTTACCTAATACTTCCGAATACATTCTGTGTCCGTTTTCTTTGTCTTCCAACGGAGAATATGAATCCTCCAGCACCACCATATCTTTGATCATAGTGATGATGGTTTCGGGCTCTTCATAGTAACATGGATACGTGATGTCCAACTCTTTATCGGAATGATATCCGTATTTGTCTATGATATCTTTTATTACAGGGATGTAATTATCTGCAGCGGACAGCTCTCCGGCGATTTCCCCAGCACTCGTTTCTTTCCAATAGGAAAAAGCTTTTTCATCCTTGCGGATCAGTCTTGTCGCATCCCACATCTCATAAAAAGGAAGCAGATGTGAAATATTGTCTATGTTTCCGAGAAGCGACAGATATTCGCTTTCGGATACATACTTTAATAAACTGTCCTTATAAAGAGATTGATGAATGGTATTGATAAAGATCTGCCAGAAATATGTGGTCTCACTTCTGAGATACGTTTTCTTAGTGATCCTTACGAATTCCTTTTCAATGTTCTCAATTTTATTATTGTCATATTTATCTTTATATCTGTAATACTGCTTCAGCAGATCATCCTTATACCTCTGGTTGTTTTCTCTGCGGCCTTTAAGGATTCTGCTCTGCTTGATCACTATACGGATCATTCTTGCTACTGTTGAAGGAGTGACCTTGGTAGTCTGGCCATCGCCCTCATAATCTCCGATGATACCGTATTCGCTGTCGAATTCTCTTTCCTTATATCCGATAACCTGGCTCATCGCCTTTTTAACGGCAGACATATTCCAGTAAGGACGGCCATAGAACATCTCGCCAAGCTTTTTGGGAAGTTCCTCATCCCTAAGGATTTCCGATCTTACGATAAAAGAACGAAGCGAAAATTCCCAAATATATTCATACAAACTCCACATATAGGGAGTACATACCGTTGCAGATACACCCCCGTCTTTGAAGTCCGCGGTAGTCCACATATCAACGATCCCGTTGTATCCTATCTTGGTTATCCTTCTTGCCTGAAGAATGAAGAGTTTGTTCTCCTTGATGGCAAATTCGATATCACAGGGATATCCGAAGAAACGCTGAATATCCGAAAAAACCGATGCATACATTTCTACCGTATCTTCATCCAGAAATTTATTTTTCTTCGCCCTTCTGACTTCCTTCTTATAGTACCAGTTGTAGAAATACTGCTCGGGTGCTGTCTTTCCGCTTACGATATTTTCACCGAGACCTTCGGAAACCTCGATCAGCATTTCCTTATCATATCCGTTTACCGGATCTATGGTAAAACAGATTCCGCTTAAGTCTGCAGGAACCATCTCCTGCACAACCACAGACATCTTCATTGCCGCAGCATCGATCCTGTTATTTACCACATACTGAAGAAGAACTTCTCCAAACATCGATCTGTAACAATCAATTACACTTTTGCAGATATCTTCTTTTTTTACATTTAAAAAAGTATCGTACTGTCCGGCAAAAGAATACTCTTCAAGATCCTCCATATTTCCGCTGCTTCTTACGGCGTACAAAGTATCTTTGGATGCCAGCTTATCAATCTGCTTTGAAATATCCGAGGGAATCTTAATCGTATCAAGCAATGCTTTGATCTCTTCGGAAACTTTTTTAACATTTCCCTTGTTTAATCCGGAAAGCAACTCGCTTATGGCATCACTCACTGAGTTGGCCGCCATGATCTCATCATATATATCCGTATCAAGAATAAATCCGCCGGGGACGTTAAATCCCTTCTTTTTCATCTGAAGAAGAAATTTTCCTTTGTTACCAAGCTTGTCTTCTCTCTTTTCATCAAGTGCGAGTCTTACGATCATGTCTTTTCTCCAATACTAAAAAGGGTTTTTTCTGAGTTTGCATACATACAACAGCATGTTCATGACAATGTGCGTAAAAGCACCTACCAGAACATAAAGAAGATACAGACCGATACCCAGATCATAGAATAGCCACACAACAAGGGCACATCCGAATATCGAATCCGCCTGATCGAGGAAAATAAAAAATACTTTCCATCCTCCCGATGTCGTCTTTCCGGGTGTTATATCCAATCTTCTCTTAAGAAAGCTGTTGGGTAATTCAAAGAGTGCATATCCGAGTCCGAGGAGAACCCCGATCATCAGATTGAAAAGAAATGTGTTCTCATGATTAACATAGAAATAATTCAGATGATCGATCCCTGTGCCATGGCAAACAGCGCCCCAGATGACTGTAGAGACCGCGCCAAAGATCAGATATCCGATAAAACCTTTCCAGGTTTTGTTATCCCCGAATATCCTCTTTCCGTCACGGAAATTTTTGCCCATGTCCATAGGCTTCATCGCCGATTTCATCAAACCGGTCTTACACCAGACCATAACGAGTATCCCGGCAATGATGGCAGGAAGCAATGTGACATACATCTTCACTATCGTATCCGCCAAAATCTTAAAACTGCTCATGTTCGTTCTTCTCCGGATAAGGCAAATATAAAGACGTATATTTCACATACCGAAACATACGCCTCTATTTTACCATATTTGCGGATTTTTCGCCTAAAACTTATATTGCATGAAATTTCCGTTTTTGACAAAACCGAAGTCTGTATACAGAAGTACACCCATGTCCGAAGCCGTTATCTGAACACATCCGCATCCATAGCTTTTTGCCTCATTAACCACTCTTGTTAACAGTTCCTTGGCTATACCTTTTCTGCGGTACTCCGGATCCGTGAACATGCTGGATAACAGTCCGATCTTTCCACTGGGACAACTGAAATAAGGGGGTTTTTCCACAAAAGACATTCCGCTTGTCCCCACAATTTTATCTCCGTCCATGGCAAGCCAGGATACAAAAGTTCCGTCACTCATATGTCTGTGGTAATAATCCTTGAGGTTAGGTACAAGATCTATATCCTCAGTAGCTCCTTCTTCACGAAGCTGCTTTATTCGCATTTCGATAAATACATCCAATTGTTCTTCCGATAATTTACAATAGTTTATTCCCATATGATCACCTCCGTCCGATCCGATCATTTTCTATTATATTACCCCCAAGACTAAGAATTAACCATATATCGTCAATATAATCGCTGTATATTTTTTCATCAAAAAACCGGCAGGCACTTTTACATGCCTGCCGGTTAAAGGATTGATATAAAGAGAAAATCTGTTTAGTTATTTACTGCATCTGCGGAAAAGAGAACCATAAGTATATGCAATCTCTCCATTGCTATTAATGTCGTCTTCGAATACTTTTATTATCTTCTTTCGATTGTCATTCAGGTACTTTTGCTGACCGGGATATCTTGCGCACATGCGATCGAAAAGTTCTTCCGCCTCCGTAAAATGCCAGGTGTTCTCGAGGATCATCATATCTACCTTCTTAAAATATTTCTTAAGCATTTCATCGCAGGCATCCTGTCCGGACTGTTCCGCACTTACGATCTCATCTATAAATGACGAATTAAGTCCTGCTCGATTTAAATATTCTTTATTGAAAGAATGCCATCCGTTAACTGCTGCAGAGTTACAGGAAAATACTCCGCCTTTTCCCAACACCTTACTTGATCTTTCCACAAGCGCTTCAAAGTCTTTTACCTGATAGCTAAGATAATGGGCTATTATAAGATCATAACCTTTATCTTTGGAGATTTTCTTCCATGCGCTCTCACCTTCCAGATCATCGAACTCCAGAGATATCTCAACTCCGCGGGGGAGCTTACCCCTGTTTTCCGTCAGATACTTTTCGAAATCATCAGCCCAGCTTCCGTGAATGTCATATCCGAATATCTTGGTGTTCTTCGGAATAGCATCCCGATTATTTCTCCAAAGCTTGGCATATCCGCATCCGAGATCGAGGATCTTCATATCCGGTGAAAGGTTAAGGGATTTAAATATCTTTACATACCAGTCTTCTTCCTGAGAGGTATGCTTAAGAGCATCCCAGTGTCTTTCATCCGCCGACTGATCCAGATTGATCATCCTGACCATCTCGGCCACATCATCCCAGTCAAGGTCTTTGCTCTTTCTTTCGAAAGTTCGATGTATCGCTGCGATGACTTTTTCAATACGATACTTCTGTTCCTCCATGTTCTTAAGCTGGATCTTCAAAGCTTCTTCAACATTCGATGCTTCTCCCTGAATGAGATTGTCTCTGATCTCTTCAAGTGAAAATCCGATCTGTTTAAGTGCTACGATCTTTTCAAGAACCTGAAGTGCCTCCTTATCATACAGACGATAATTTCCTTCGGAATAATCCGATGGTTTGAGAAGCCCTTTCTCATCGTAGAGACGAACTGCTTTCTGTGATACGCCCGCCTTTTTTGCTATTTCCCCCGATGTCATTTTGTCGTTCATATGGGAACCTCCTTTCTTATAATATCACCTTAGAGGGTTCCCTTGGGGAAGGGTCAACAACTTTTTTTATCAATATCCGAGAATTTCCGAAGCTTCTTTCATAAGTTCGATAATAGGTAAATGCTGAGGACATACTCTTTCGCACTGACCGCAGCCTACGCAGTCGGATGCCTTGCCGGATCTCTGGGTTAATCCGGAATAGAAATTCTTACTTCTCCAGTCATCCGGATATCTTCGAAGTGTATTAATGGTTCTGAACACATCCGGAATACTTATCTTCATAGGACATCCGTCACAGCAATACTTGCATGCGGTACATCCGATCTGAGGAATACGAAGGATCTCATCGGTAACCTTATTAACGATATTAAACTCTTCATCGGATAAGGGTTCAAAATTCTTAAATGTTCCGATATTATCATTCATCTGATCTTCGTTGGACATACCCGAAAGAATCGTCATAACTCCGGGAAGTGATCCGACAAAGCGAAGTGCCCATGATGCAACTGACTTATCGGGTCTTGCTTTCTTAAAGATCTCCTCGATCTCGGGAGCCATGCTCGCAAGCGCTCCTCCGCGAACAGGTTCCATTACGATAATGGGAATATTTCTCTCATGAAGTATTTCATACAGTTCCTGGGATCTTACTACGGGATTTGTTCTGTCAAGGTAGTTAAGCTGGATCTGAACAAACTCAACCTCGGGATGTTTATCAAGGATCTCTGTAAGAAGCTCGGGACTTCCATGAAAAGAAAAACCAAAATGCTTTATTTTCCCTTCGGCCTTCTTCTTCATTCCCCAGTCGAAACAATCATACTTCACATATACGTCATAATTGTTTCCTTCCTCTATGGAATGCAGAAGATAGAAATCAAAATAATCAACACCCAGTCTTTCCTGCTGTTCTTTAAAGATTCTTTCAATATCCTCTTCTTTCTTGATCTCCCATGCGGGAAGTTTGGTTGCTACCATAAAATCTTCCCTTGGGTAACGCTTTACAAGAGCTTCTCTTGCCGCTACTTCAGACTTTCCCCCGTGATATACATATGCCGTATCAAAATAATTCATTCCGGCTTCCATGTATTTATCAACCATTCTGCATACGTGTTCATGATCGATAACCCCGTCTTTTTCAGGAAGTCTCATAAGTCCGAAACCGAGTTTCGGCATTTTGTTCAGATCAATACTCATACATTTTCCCCTTTAACTTGTTTTAATAATACCCTTTGCACCCGGATCATCCATTATGATCTCGCCCACTTCAGGTACGTTTATAGTTCCGGAAGTCGGATTTTTAATACTTATCATTGGTGTGGTGATCGTAGCATCCACATCAGATTTCTCAAAAGCAAGATCAGCATCAATCATCCTGCAATTGATAAGCTTAAGGTTCTTGCAATAACAAAGAGGCTGTGTTCCGCTGATGGTACAGTTTTCAAAAGTCACATTCTCGCAATACCAGGCAAGATACTCACCCTTAACGATCGAATTTCTTACCGTTACATTTTTGGCGTGCCAGAACGCATCCTTTGTATCAAAATTACAATTTTCAAATACAGAATCGGTTATATACTGAAAGGAATACTTTCCCTTTAAGGATACGTTTTCGAACTTAAGATTGTTTGAACGCATCATAAAATATTCGCTTTCGGCACTCGAATCCTTCATCTCGATACCGTTTACCGACCAGCCGAATTCCGGAGATATGATATCGCAGTCTTTTATCCTGATATCCGAACACTCTCTGAGAGCTTTGATACCATGCATTTTGGTATCTGTGATGGTTGCGTTATTCGTATACCAAAGCGCAGCCCTGCATTTATCCGTCATCTCACAGTCGGCGATTGTCAGGTTATCGTCATGCCAGAAGGGATATCTGAGATTAAAATAAGTATTCCTGACCTCAATATTTTTTCCTTCTTTAAATGCACTTTCACCGTCGGCGGGTCCGTCGAATCTGCAATCAATGGCAACGATCCCGTCTCTTCCGTAAAGTGCTCTTTCTTCATCAAATGTTTGTCCGCTAATGATCATTTTTTTCCTCTGATTAAACCATCATTTTGTAGATCTCAGCGCACTCTTTCTCATTAAGAGTGATAAATCCGGAGATGGTTCCTTTTCTTCCGTCGCCGTTGCAAAGGACATCAACCAACTTAGGGATATCCTCTTCCTTAGCCCCGAGCTCTTCAAAGTTCTTAGGCATTCCGATGGAAATAAGGAAGTTTCTGAATGCCTCAATACCTGCCTTTGCGGTAACTTCGGGATGAGCAAAATCCATCTGGCATCCCCATACCCTCACTGCCACCTGGGCAAATCTCATAACATTATGGCTCATTTCATATGTAAATACAGCAGGCATGGTAACCGCAAGTCCCGCACCGTGTGCACAGTCATAAAGGGCTGAAAGTTCATGCTCGATAGAGTGGCTGAGCCAGTCCTGGCTCCTTCCGACACCGCATGTATTGTTATGAGCTACGGTTCCTGCCCACATAATATTGGCTCTTGCATCGTAGTTATCAGGATCTGCAATTACTCTGGGTCCTTCATGGATCATCGTAAGAAGAAGTGCCTCGATGAGTCTGTCGGTTACTTCAACCTCCTCGGAGTTGGTCAGATATCTCTCGTAGAGATGAGCCATTATATCTGTAATTCCTGCTGCGGTCTGATATGCGGGAAGGGTCTGGGTAAGTGCGGGGTTAAGGATGCTGAATTTAGGTCTGATGGCATCTCCGCTGGCGCCTCTCTTAAACATTCCCTCCTCTTTGGTAATTACGGAATCCGGGCTTCCTTCGCTTCCCGCTGCTGCGATCGTAAGAACTGTTCCTACGGGAAGGGCATTTTCTATCCATTTTCCCTGATAGAAATCCCAGAAATCCCCTTCGTAAGGTACGCCTGCTGCTATAGCCTTGGAAGAATCAATGGCGCTTCCTCCGCCTACCGCAAGGATAAAATCAACGTTTTCTTTTCTGCAAAGTTCGATTCCTTCATATACAAGTCCGCTTCTTGGGTTGGGCTTAACTCCTCCGAGCTCTACATAAGAAACGCCTGCTTTCTCAAGAGACTGCTTTACCCTGTCCAAAAGCCCGGAACGAACTACACTTCCGCCGCCGTAATGAATGAGGACTTTGCTTCCGCCGAACCTCTTAACGCAAGCTCCGGTCTTTTCCTCAGAATCTTTTCCGAATATAAAACAAGTGGGTGAATAGAATGAAAAATTCTCCATTATTCTTTCCTTTCTGCCGACTTTGGCCCTTCTATACTATATATTAAGGATAACATTGCTTCAGATCGTTCACTAACGGTATTTTGTAAAAAAAGGACCGCTTTTTGTTCTTAAGTCGGTCCTTTTTTTAGACTGAAACCTTTTATTTCAGCACTTTCCTGATCTGCACCTCATCAGCATCCGGGAGGATCTTCTTAAAATGCGTGACGATCCTTTCCAGTGATTCTTCCGGGCTTCTTTTATAGACTTTATCGGTAAACTTTTTACCCATGAACTTTTCGGGAGTTGTATATACAGCTATTCCCCACCCGTATTCATTACCGAATCTGTCCTTGGAATGGGTAAAATCGCTTGTGATAACATAACACTGCTTCTGGAGACGGGTTATGGACGAATCAAATCCCTTTTTTCCGCCCTTACGGTAATTTCCTATTTCCTTAAGTTCCTTGGAGAGGATCGGGGCATTTTCGTCTACCAGCTCATACAGAGTCTTATCATTATATGAAGCAAGTCCGTCCTCATACCTGGCGTCAAAGTCATACCCGTCACGCCTGTAATTGGCAAAATCAGGGAACCACTCCTTGCTGATATATACCGCCTTGTTTGCCAGAAATTTTCCGTATGCACACCCGGTTTTCCTGATAACCGGTCCTTTCCACTCCCAGGCTTCCCAAGGATCCGAGTCAATATACCAGCATCCGTCCGCTATGTGCTCTTCCAGAGAAAAGCCCTCTATATCTCCCGCAAAAAATGGAACAAATCCGAATTCTTTTACGGCAGATGCCAGCTCTTCCATGGAACCTATCTCAAAATTGTCACTGTAAGTTCTGCTCATAATACCTGCAACTTAAAGTATGATCTCATCACCCGAGTGAACATAGATGAGTTTATCTCCCATCACTGCCTTCATAATATCAAATGCTTCCAGGCCGGTACAATGACAAGTATAGAAAATCGTAGGATATTCATTAAGCTCACGGGCGATATCCTCGATCTCTTTTACCTGATCATCCCGATAGGTTGTCTTCTTCATCAGGTGAAAACCGCTTATCACGGTATCCGGGGCTTTTCCGTATTTTTCACAATAAGCATCCATGATACTCAGGATACCGTTATGGGCACATCCGCCCATGAGAAGGCTCTTTTCGCCTTCTGTCAAAACAAGGAAATGCTCGTGTTTAAACTCATCTCTTACAAGTTCCTCTCCTGCCTTCATCAGAAGTCTTTTGTTGGTAAAGGGAAGCGGATGGGTTCTTTCTTTAATGGTAAACAGTTCGATTCCTTCTTCAATAACAAAATCCCCGTCAAGCTTCCTGACCTGCGGCAGATCACAGATCCTTTTATCTATACCGATATATCTGAACCTTCCACCCACGGCATCTGTTCCGTCATCCGCATAATAGTCATCACCTGCGGACCGCTGCATATATATGTCCGCCTTAAAGCCCGCATCTGCATAGGGAAGAATCCCTCCCGAATGATCGTAATGACCATGACTTAGAATGACAGCATCTACGGAACTTAAGTCAATTCCCAGGCTTTTGGCATTCTTCAGGGTGTCCTCGGAAGGACCGAGATCCATCAATAATTTCCTGCTGCCTTTTTCTATATAGAAGGATAAGCCATGAGCATAGATGCATCCGGCCCTGCCTTCCGTATTTTCGATCAGATTAACTATTCTCATCCGTTTCCCATCCCTTGCAAACATCGCACCATCCAAGCGCCTCTGAGGCTTTTTCAAGTTCATCCGGAGTCAGCTTAACCGAAGTAAACTCATTCCCGGCAGCGGGATGGACATATTCAAATCTCTTCATGGATATATCAAGCCAAACCGGAATACCTTCTTTTATACCAAAGGGACATACACCTCCGGGAAGAAAGCCTATCAGCTCTTCAACCATATCCCTGGGCACCATGGAAGGCTTGGTATGAAACTTTGCTTTAAACTTGGAACTGTTTACCCTTCCGTCACCGGCCATCACGACTATGACAGGTTTATCATCTACGATAAAAGAAAGAGTTTTGGCAATCTCCGCTTCGCTGCATCCGATCTGCCGTGCCGCATGCTCTACTGTATCTATGGTCTCGGTATGATCCTCAATACGATCTTCAAATCCCTTGTTTCTGAGGAATTCCGCTACTTTTTCATTTCTCATGGCTCTGTTTCCTTCCTAATACATATACTTATTATACCATGATTCAGTGGGGACGGTTCTTGCCGACTCTAGTAGATATTATTCATATCCTTGAATTTTTTGGCTTCCTTAGCCCACATGGATATCTTCTTTTTCTTGGCATAATTTTTCTGATTCTCAGTTCCGAGAGATTTATACAGCATATATCTTTCTTCCGAGAGCTCTCCGTTTTCTATGGCAGCCTTGATGGCACATCCCGGTTCCGTATCATGCCTGCAGTCACTGAACCTGCACATGCGCTCAAGCTCCACTATATCCGAAAAAGTCTCATCGATTCCTTCTTTTGTCTCAGCCATCCCGATCTCTCTCATACCGGGAGTATCGATGACAGATACGCCGTTCTTAAGATTGATCAGCTGTCTGTGTGTTGTGGTATGCTTACCGGTCGAATCGGACTCTCTTACTTCCGATGTTTTCATTACTTCCTCCCCCGAAAGCGAATTGATAAGCGTCGATTTTCCGGCACCGGATGAACCGATCAGACATATAGTAACTCCAGGTTTCATATATTCTTCCAGTTCATCCGTTCCGATACCGTATATAGCTGAGATGGCATGAACCCTTACTTTGTCGGAAATGGATTCCACCTCCCTTATATATCTTCCGGGATTGGAACACAGATCCGATTTGGTCAGCACCACAACAGGGATCGATCCGCCCTGAAGCACCACACTGACATATCTTGCTATCCTGTTATAACTGTAATCTTCGTTTAGAGATGTAATAATGAAGGTATAGTCTACATTGGCGACCATGTACTGCATTACCGCCGTCTTGGCCTGATCCGGTCTTTGAAGCAGATTCTTTCTTTCGCACACACTAAGTATCATTGATTCACCCAAAGGGTTATATCGAAAAGTAACATAGTCTCCGACAACGGGAAGATTCTCTGTATCTTCTCCGTAAAAACTTCCTTTGAGCTTTCCGGAAATTTCCTCTTCTTCATATCCGATGATAAAGCTGTTTTTTTGAACCGACATGATCCTGCCGGTCAGTTCTTCGTTTTGATTGATTATTTTTTTACTCAATTTTGATTCTCCATAAATGTGATTCATAGTATGGAGACCATCAGCTAAGATGCCCTATGGGCAAAAGAAAACCGTGACTTTAAAGCCACGGTTCAGATATCAATTCATTTTAAGATCAATGAGCATAAACCGAGGTCGTCATACTATATTCGTTTGCGGTAACTATTCTCTTTACAAACATTAAAACTACCTCGCTTTCTTTTTTGTATCGTGAATTAAGAATAACACATGCAAAAAAATTGTCAACAAAAACTTGACCCTCCCCTAAGGGCACGCCTCAGGATGATATCAGGAAAAAGTTCCTTGGAGGAATGAACATGATGAAAGAATACGGATTAAAAGATAATCTGAGGTATGTGCTAAGCGGCATGACAAAATGGGGAAAAGGCTTAATGCCTGTTCAGATCCTTGGAAACATCATTGATACCGCCGAACTCTTTGTTGTTCCTATCTTGGTAAAACTTGTAATAAGCCGGATTGAAACCGGAAGCAGTACCGAAAACATTATGTATGTGATCGGAATCTACGCTGCAGTCATTCTGCTGGTATATCTCCTTCAGGGTTATGTACTGAACCAGACCGGATGGAGAATGAAATATGTTCTGATCAGATTCAAAAGAGAACTGATGGATACCATGCTCACCATGGACTATGCGAATATGGAAAATCCCAAAGTCCTCGACGAACATGAGCGAATCAGAAATGTAATGAACAACAAAGATGCAAGTATAGAAGGAATGATGACCTCTTCCATACTGTGCGGAAAATTCGTATTACAGATAATAATATCCGTCCTTCTGATTTCGAAACTCAATATTTTTCTGGTGGTCATCTTAAGTCTTCTTTTGATAACCGCATCCATTCCGCTGGAGAAAGCTAAGAGAAAAGATAAAGAACTTGTGTGGGATGCACTTGGTCCGTTCTGGAGAAGACACTTTAACATGGGTTATCTTACTACCCACTTTAATACCGCCAAAGAGATACGTTTGTACGACATGAAAGACTGGATATACGAAAAGTATCTTGCTCTTAATGCGGATATCCAGAAGAAATATATCATCTCAAGAAACATATGGGTAAAGGGTCATATACTGATTGCAGTATTTCAGCTTCTTCAGGAGATTGCACTATATTTCTTTCTCCTGTGGTCCCTTGCAAAAGGAAATCTTTCCATTGCGGACTTTACACTTTATGTATCATCGGTTCGTATTTTCTCAAATGCGGTAAACAGCTTCTTCCATGAACTTTCGAATCTGAAAAAACAATCTTCCGAAGTTGCGGACTTCAGAAGATTTGTTGACACCTATAAGAAAGATGAAAGTAAGGAAGCTGAATGCGGACCGGATAAACCGGACATAGAATTTGACGATGTTACATTTTGTTATGAAGCGCAAAGCAAAAATGCTCTCGAAAATGTAAGCATCAAGATTCCCTACGGACAAAGACTTGCCGTCGTCGGATTAAACGGTGCAGGCAAGACTACCTTCATAAAACTTCTTTGCGGATTGTATTCCCCATCCGAAGGAACAATCCGGATTGCCGGAAAAGAGGCTGACAGCCTTAATCTCAAGACCAGGTTCGGTCTCTTTTCTCCGGTATTCCAGAATGTGGAAGAATATCCCTTTACCGTATCGGAAAATATCTCCATGAGACTATCGGATAAAACCGATGAAGTCAGAGTAAAAGACTGCATCGAAAAATGCGGTTTATCAGACAAGATAAAGAAGCTGGTTTTCAAAGAACACACCCAGGTATTAAAAGTACTTGATGAAAACGGAACGGATTTTTCGGGAGGCGAGAAACAAAAACTGGCTTTCGCAAGAGCTCTCTACAAAGATGCCCCCGTCATTATTCTGGACGAGCCCACCGCAGCACTTGATCCTCTTGCGGAAGAAAAAATGTATAAAGACTTTGACACTCTGATCGGCGAAAAGACAGGCATATATATTTCCCACAGACTTTCCTCAACACGCTTTTGCGATGTAATTGCAATGTTTAAGGATGGTCACATAGTTGAATACGGAACTCATGACGAGCTCATGAAGCTTAAAGGAGAGTATTACGAAATATATGAAGCACAAGCTCAGTATTACAAAGAAACGGAGGAAGTCGAAAATGAAGCATCATGACAGGAAAATGAATTTCGATCTTCATACCATCTTTTACTTTTTTGATAAGATGTGGAAATACAGAAAAAGTTTTTACTTATTCTATGCTTTCTTCATGCTTGTAATGATCATAAGACCACTGGTAGGAATCTTTTGTCCGAGGATGCTTATCGATACCATTACCTCCTCCGGAGACATGGCCCGCATTATTCACATCGCTGCGTTTATGATCCTTGCCACATTCTTCATAAATCTGTCAGTCAGCATTACGGATGAGCATCTGTCCAAGATATACTATGAGGATCTTAACCGACGCAATGAAGCTGATATCGGAAGAAAAAGCATGGAACTTAAATTCATTGCCACCGAGCAGAAAGAAACTCTTGATTACATTCACAGCGCTAAGAGCGGAATCTCCAATGATTACTCCGGCGGTATGAGAGGATTGTTCAAAGCATTTGCTCTTCTTATAAGTAATCTGGTGATATTGATCATTTCAGCATCCGTTGTTATCAGATACTCTCTTCCGCTCCTTCTTGTATTTGTCTTAAGCGTTATCATAAACACCGCAATGAACAATCGGATCAATGCGATTAGTCTGGCTCAGCACGAAAAGCTTTCTTCCATCGACAGAGGATATTATTTCCTGCTCCACTCCTTGTCCGATATTCGATACGGTAAAGACATAAGACTTTTTGATGCAAAAGATATGATGACACATCGAGTTGATTCATATAATCTTGAGCAATCAAAGATTACTAAAGATCAGGCGATGCAGTCACAGAAATTCCTGTATGGTTCAAAACTCGACATGGCACTCACTACGATCCTGACTTATATCATTCTCACCATAATGGCAGTAAAAGGTATTATCACCCTGGGTGAATTCACGATGCTCGCCGCATCCGGTGCAGCTATCGCAGCAAGCATGAACATGGTTTTATTACAGATACTCGACCTGCAGAAATTTACACGTTATGCGGAGAAATGTGTGAACTTTCTTGAGAACAATGACTTCGAAGAATCCGGAAACCTTCCCTGTGCATGCGATGATTCTATGGAGATAGAATTTAAAAACGTATCTTTCAGATATCCCGGAAGCGAAGAATATGCTATCACAAATATCAATGTAAAGATACATAAAGGGGAACATCTTTCAATCGTAGGATTAAACGGTGCAGGCAAGACAACGTTTATTAAACTGCTCTGCAGATTTTATGAGTGTACGGAAGGAGAGATCACATTAAACGGCTTTAATATTCTTGAATATGACATTACAAGTTATCGAAAATTACTTGCAGCTGTTTTCCAGGATTTCCAGCTTCTCGGTTTTTCAATCAAGGAAAATATCATAACAGGAGATCCTGCAGATGTATCCGATGAAAAAGTAAATGAGATAATCAAAGAAGTCGGACTATCCGAAAAAGTTTCTTCTCTTTCCGCAGGAACAGATACATGTGTGTTCAGATATTACGACCTGAACGGCTTTGAACCCTCCGGAGGTGAACAGCAAAAGCTTGCCATGGCAAGAGCTCTCTACAAAGATGCCCCCGTTCTCATACTCGATGAACCTACGGCCGCACTGGATCCCATTGCAGAAAAGGAAGTATATGAGAAATTCAATGAGATGACTGACGGAAAGACTGCTCTCTTTATTTCACACAGACTTTCTTCCTGCAAATTCTGCGACAGCATTCTGGTATTTAAAGAAGGCAGGATCGTGGAAAGAGGAACTCACAGCAGCCTCGTCTCTTTGCCCGGCGGTTTGTACTCTCAGATGTTCCACGCCCAGGCACAGTACTATGCGTAAATAACAAAGCTAATGGGGACGGTTTCTTAAAACCGTCCCCATTGATATATATTTTAGGTAAGTTATGAAAAATAAATAATATTACATCTCGGGTACTTTGGGAAGCTTGGCAACAGATGCTGCGATCTCTTCATCGGTAGGGATGTAATCGCTCATCTCTCCGTCATTAAACTTCTGATATGCAACAAGGTCGAAGTATCCTGTACCGGTAAGGCCGAATACGATGGTCTTCTCTTCTCCGGTCTCTTTACACTTAAGTGCCTCATCGATAGCAGCCCTGATAGCATGTGAGCTTTCGGGAGCGGGAAGGATTCCCTCTACTCTTGCGAACATCTCTGCAGCCTCGAATACGGAAGTCTGCTCTACGCTGGTCGCTTCCATGTATCCGTCATGATACAGCTGGGAAAGAGTTGAGCTCATGCCGTGGAAACGAAGTCCTCCCGCATGGTTTGCCGAAGGAATAAAGCTGCTTCCGAGAGTATACATCTTGGCAAGAGGACAGATCATTCCGGTATCGCAGAAATCGTAAGCGAAGGTTCCTCTTGTGAAGCTGGGACAAGATGCGGGCTCAACGGCAATGATGCGATAATCCGCTTCTCCGCGAAGTTTCTCACCCATGAAAGGAGCGATAAGTCCTCCGAGGTTAGATCCGCCGCCTGCACATCCGATGATGATATCAGGCTTTATTCCGTACTTATCAAGAGCGGTCTTGGTCTCAAGTCCGATAACAGACTGATGAAGAAGAACCTGGTTAAGAACGCTTCCCAGAACATAACGATATCCGGGATTCTTGGTAGCTACTTCAACCGCTTCAGAGATTGCACATCCGAGGCTTCCGGTTGTTCCGGGGAACTCGGCAAGGATTTTTCTTCCTACTTCGGTGGTTTCGGAAGGGGAAGGAACAACAGATGCTCCGTAAGTACGCATTACTTCGCGGCGGAAAGGCTTCTGCTCGTAAGAAACCTTAACCATATATACCTTACAATCAAGTCCGAAATATGAGCAGGCCATTGAAAGAGCGGTTCCCCACTGACCGGCACCGGTCTCTGTGGTAACACCTTTGAGTCCCTGCTTCTTTGCATAATAAGCCTGAGCAATGGCAGAATTAAGCTTGTGGCTTCCGCTGGTGTTGTTTCCCTCGAACTTATAATAGATCTTGGCAGGAGTTCCCAGCTTCTCCTCAAGGCAGTATGCTCTGACAAGAGGTGAAGGTCTGAACATCTTATAAAAGTTTCTGATCTCTTCGGGAATCTCGATAAAAGGAGTGGTATCATCCAGTTCCTGCGCAACAAGCTCCTCACAGAATATGGGAGAAAGCTCATCCGCAGTAAGAGGCTTTCCTGTTCCGGGATTAAGAAGAGGAGCGGGTTTGTTTTTCATGTCTGCTCTGAGGTTATACCATGCCTTGGGCATATCCT
>JAEEGK010006046.1_pt1 | contig 29154 bp, 23 predicted proteins | sample 8958771 | NCBI WGS metagenome assembly JAEEGK01 (sample SAMN16246547, study PRJNA631951) | gut metagenome | biome: gut microbiome; feature: rumen; material: SC-attached | host: Bos | place: Iran: Karaj | collected 2018-10 | reverse complement strand
TTCTTCATTTTTAGCTTTTAATATCTCAATAAAGTCTTCTTCTTCCGTTTCATCGTCTTCATCATAATCATCTTCATCATAATCGTTTTCCTCTGTAACATCGTCTTCATCATAGTTATCCTCTGAATCATTACTATCAATTTCTACAAGATTAGAAATGTATTTGATAATGATATCACGTTCATTGTCAATTTTATCTATTTCTTCAAGAGTTTCGTTTCTTATCTTGAGTAGTTGCTGATACCTATAATCAGATTCATAAAAGTTAGATAATTGTTCTTCTATTTGTCTTGCTTTAGATTCAAGAATGTTACGCCTATTAGATTCATAAATCTCTAGGAACGAATGGATTGATTTTTTTTCGATTTTTTCTTTTATTAAGCAAAGTGTAGTATAATTACTTTTTAATTCTTTGCATTTTTCTTCCTTTTGCTCAATTTGATGCAAAAGTTCTTGATATTCGTCATCATCATTAGGGCATAGTCCGAGTCGTTTAAGGTGGTTTATTTTACTTTGAGTAATAAATTGTTCGTACCTGTTCATAGTCTAAGGATTTTTTAAATTTAAAATTTTCATTATTTGATTAGCAAAATTATAATATTTTTTTGTAAAAAATTATACCTTTGCAGAAATATTGCTTAATATATAAAAATATACTTATGAAAGGAACATATGTAATAATAGCAGTGCTACTATGTAACATCATGCTATTCGGCTCTTGCGAATCAAAACGGGAACAAGAAGCCATCAAAATCTGTCAAGAAACCAAAATGCAGTTAGACCTAGGCTTTGTCAGTCAGTTTGGAGATGTAGATAATATGTTGTCACAATGGATAATTAAAGCAGGTTTTGCATTGTATGGACTAGACTATGAAAACTCCACATGGATGGATTTTGCCAATATGATGGCAGAGAAAAGTCCTAATGAAAAGTTTCATTGGATAGCAGCGAAAACGGACACCAAGAATGTGTATCAAGTAGGATTTGTAAATGAAGAAAATTGGGGACATTTTTGGGAAGTAAATATCAAGGAAAAAACAGTTATGTTCATCAATCTAAAAGAATATAAATCAAGAGAGTATGGTCATTCCAGACTTGATACAGATGCTCCGTTCGAAATAATGGATATAACCACCGACACTTTCAAATTATTCGAGGAAGGTGTATCTTATCAAATTCAAGGTAAAGTAGTCAATCACACAGGAAAATCCATTAGTTATGCTAAAATGAGTGGTAGTTTGTGCGTAATCTTCGAGAACAAGACAGAAACTGCCACAAGTGACGGATATTCATACAAGAGTGTATTAAAGAAAGATGTATCGGAATCAAAACCTTGGAGAGATGGCGAAACTATAGACTTTTCTATTCAAACAGATATGATTAAAAAAATCTATTTGGATTACGATCCGCAATATGTGTTTTTTACAATAGAAATGTCTGCAAGCGACCCAATCGGGTATTCATACGACAAAGCAATATACGAAGAAGATATGAAGGATAGATGGAATGCCTTTAGAAATAATTAAGTTTTAAACCAATATAAAATTGCTATGACTTTCAATAAATCAAACATTGCCAACAAAGCCAATTGGATTTATCTTATTATAGGGTTGGTCATACTGGCTTTTTGCATATTTTTTTCTTATAGCAGCAATATCAAAGCATTCCAAAAAAACCAACAAAAAGCATATCAGAGAGAATTTCTTGAAAAAGAAACGGCCTTGTATCAATCTCTCCACGAATTGGTACGGGATACAAATATGCTGAATATCAAAAATTTATATGAATATTGCCAACGCAACAATATGTTGTCGCAATATAGAATTGTCATATACGATAGTGCTCAATTGCTGTCTTGGTCGAGTGACAAGCAAAATTTTCCGCTCAATTATAATGAATATACCTATAAACAATTGGATTATGCCAACGGTGAATGGTTTTATGTTTGTCAAGTGCAGGACGGACAAAGGGTATGCTGCGGGGCCATTTTACTTGATCAAATCAACCGACACAATATTTTCAAAAAGCAATTCAACATACAAATCTATCCTTTAGACAAGGGTGCGGGGCAAACCATATACAATCATGACGGACAAGCTGTATTTCAATTAAAAATATTACCCGACATACATGAACACACGGTAGAATCACTTTTGTTTTTCATCTTATGGATATTATCGATAACACTATTGATTCTATCTTTAATAGGTTTTCTTATGCCAAAAGAACCCGGTGCCAAACGCAATATTTTTGTAATTGGCATGATGTTTTTGGTAATGATACTTGTTCTTTTGTTAAGATGGTTTCCATACCCTTCTACGACCCTATTTTCATCGGTATATTACTCTTCCACCTATTCTTCTTTGGGAGAGTTGCTACTAAACACCTATGCCATGTTGGGTTTAGCCATCTTTTTCAATTCATTTTTCCATATCAATACGGCTACCATAACCCGCAAATGGGGAAAAATCGTCATTGCTATTGCATTATTAATAGCAGCTTTTGCCTTTGACGCATTTTTATATTATGTGGCTGTGGGAGCATTGAGAGATAGCATAGTGGTATTCAACCCTACTATGATATATAGTTACGATGTTCTTTCTTTTATCGTTTTAACAGCCGTGCTATTTGCTTTGTGGACACTCTTGGTAATTAGCGACAAAATCATAGCTTTGGTAAAAGATATTGTATCTGATACCAAAATATCTCTGACAATACTAATCTCCACCTTCACCTTGTTCTTGCTGGCAATATTGATATATGCTACCAAAATGAAATTATTCCATGGTTATGAAGTTTCTTTCACCATGGCAATTCTTACCTACGCTTTGCTTATTTTTAAAAATTATAAAGGAAAGGGATTTGATTTACTTTGTACATGGGGTCCTTATATTTTAGTCGCCATTATGATTTGTTCTGTAGGAAATACACAAATCAATATTCGCCGTCAAGCATATAAAGAAACCCTTACCGAAATGTTAGGGTCGAATAACAATCCTTTTACCCATTATAATTTTGCAGAATTGGCGGAAAACTGGAAAACAGATACCACCATACGGGAATTTTTTATTTCCGACCAAATACGGGAAAGCGAAATCAAGCATTTTATTATAGATAAATATTTAAGTGAATACACGCAAAAATACAATGTCAATATTTATCTCTATCACACCGACCATCCGCAAGAAATGCAAACCATGCAGAAAAAATTAGACAATTATGTCCGTATAGACAGTCTTGCATTACCCAATGAAGTAAGTTTTCGTCGTGTGGGATTCGGACAATCGGAATATATGATAAAAGTTCCCATTAAAGTGGATTCATTAGAAAAGGGTTATTTAATTGTATTATTGCGACATCTTATACAAGGATCTCTTTTGACAGACGAAACTCTACAACGAAATGGTGCCAATTGTTCTTTCGCTTGCTATGAAGGAAATCAATTGCAATACAATATTATCAATCATGCCAACTTAAGATACAAAAAAAATATCAGCAATTATCATTTGGATACCTTGTATTCAGGCATGCAATTCACTCAAAACGGATACAACCATAGTGTTTTTATACAAAATAAAACCACTTTTCTTGTTACTGATGAAATGTCAATATGGGAAAAAATATCGTTTTTTGTCATACTTATGCTACTACAATGCCTACTATTTATTATTCCCAACAGCATGGAATGGGCATTAAATAAAAATATAAAACTAAACAATACCGTACAAAGAACGCTAAACAGATATGTGCTTATTATTGCCTTTTTGATTACTCTTATTGTATTGATTTTCTGTTTCATATTTTTTAACAATTTGAATCAAAGCAGTACTCAAAAAATCAGAACCAATCTCATCAGCAGACTGCACCAATCTGTAGAAAAAACTATTAGAGAAAATCAAGTGGACGATAATTTAGATGAAACCGCGTTAGTTTTGATAGACAATGAATTAAGTCAAATGAATTTTAATACCATCGATCTGCTTTTTTACAATGAAAAAGGTCAAAATGTATTAAGTTATGGGAAAGGCATATTGTTCAGTACAAAAATAGACCCTTTGATATATGTAAAAATGACAGAAGACAAATTGTTGTCCGTTACTTCTGAATGCATGTTGTACAATGTAGAATATAATTATATAACTCAAGCTATTATAGGTTCAACTGGCAATATTATAGGATACATGTCCATGCCTTATCAAATAATACCTTTGTTGAATGTCATGGATGCCAGACAAGGACAATTAGTTATCAAATTTTTAATTATATGTCTGGGTGTAATTATATTGATACTATGTGCCTCTATCATGCTCATTCGTTGGCTTATAAAACCTGTAATGCAAGTTTCTGACAGCATGTCAAAAATCAATTTGGGAGACCCGATAAACTTTTTACCGGAAACCCGCGATGACGAAGTGGGTAAACTTGTATTAAATTATAACAAACTAATAAGCAGACTTAAAAACAGTGCGGAATTGTTAGAGTCCACTTCGCAAAATACAGCATGGCGTGAAATGGCAAAACAAGTTGCCCATGAAATAAAAAATCCTTTAACACCTATACGGCTGAAAACACAACTTATCCAACGAAAATGGAACGACAACGAAGTAAGCAATGAAGATTTAGATGCTTATTTCAATATGGTGATAGAACAAACCGATGCTCTTACTCAAATAGCATCATCCTTTTCTAGATTTGCTTCGGCAGACCAAAACTCTAAAGAGATTGTAAATTTATGCGATATCATAAAAATAGTGGTAGACATGTACCAAAATAAAAACAATGCCAATGTTTTTATTTTGGAAAATTATGAAACCAACCCGTGCTTTATCCTAACCGACAAAAGCAATATGATACGTGTTTTTAACAATTTAGTTCAAAATGCAATACAAGCTAAACGAGAAAAAAATATTATCATAAACATCAAAGTGCAATCTTATGGCGATAAAATGTGGCAAATATTGGTTTCCGACAACGGCATAGGCATACCTGATGAAATTCAAGAAAAAATATTTCGACCTAACTTTACAACAAAAACATCAGGAACCGGCTTAGGACTGGCTATAGTAAAAAACATTATCACCTCACAAGACGGTAGCATTACCTTTGAATCTAAAAAAGACGAAGGCACTACTTTTACTATCCTTTTACCTAAATATAAACCGAATAACTAAAACGGCAACGGATCGTTGCTATAAATTTCTTCGTCAGACATAGGCGGATTGTCATCACCTTTTGAAACTGACATCACTTGTGTCTGCTGTGGTGCCGTAGCCACCGATGGTTCGTTGGCAGGTGTCAATTTCCATGCTTTAATATTGGTAAACCACTTGCCTTGCCATTCACGCGATTCTATATCTACCGAAGCATTGACAACTGTACCCACCGGATAAAACTGCTCAAAATTCACTGCATTGTTGTTCCATGCCTGTATGCAAATTTTCTTTGGATATTGCTCAAAAGTTTCTATCACAAATTCCAATTTTGTCCACGCTCCGTTTTTCCCTTCTCCAGATGTTTTGGGAAGTATCTGTACTACTTTTCCTGTTATTTCTACCATAATTTGTTGTTATCTTTTTCTGCTTTTTCAATTTCTTTTTGTAATTTTTTCGGCAATGATTCTTGCATACATTGGTGGCATTGCATATCCAAACTATACATTCTTCCTACACAATAATTGCTGCGTTTGCAAGCCGAACGATAGTTTTCATCTCCTTCTTTCATGTGATTGACAAAAGCAGGATCGTTGACCAATAAATGCCCTATTTGCATCAATTCAAAACCTTCTTGCAACACCGTTTCACAATTTTGCCGCCCTTGAATGCCGCCTACATAGATAAAATTGGCATCAGGAAACTCGTTTTTGAATTTTTTTGCCCAATCCATAAAATACAATTCACGATATTTGACGGTTGGGATAACTATTCTGCCACCAATCGACAATGCCAATTTCAACCACCAGAATTTTTTCATATCCATATAATACGCCAATGCCTTCAATGGCATAGCCCCACCGAGTATCAGCATAGGCGTATGGCTGACAGTACCTGCCGACAATACAATGCCATGAACACCATGTGAGAGAATATTTTTCACCACTTCCATACCCTCTTCCATCGACATTCCGCGTCTATAGCCATCGGTCATATTGGTTTTTACCACCACAGCCATATCGTCTTTGGCATGTTGCATCACACAATCCAACACCTCGTTCATAAACCGCATGCGATTTTCCAAAGAACCACCATATTCATCATGACGGCGGTTCAAACTCGGATTGATAAATTGTGAAATCAAATAGGCATGTCCGCAATGTATTTCCACGCAGTCGAAACCACATTCACGACAGAAATCCACTGCCTTTCCGAAACTTTCTACAATGCGATGAATTTCATCTTTTGTAATGCCACGATAAAATGTTGGTGAATAAAGATTAAACCCATTAGAAGGGCCATAAGGCGTACATTTACAAACGGCTTTGTGTGTCATATTGCCGCAATGTCCAAGCTGTATACTGGCTTTGGCACCTTCTGCATGAATGGCATCGGTGAGTTTTTTCAAACCGGGCTTTATCTCATCGTGGACATAGAGTTGTCCGTCAAAACTGGCACCGGAACGTTCCACCGCACAATAGGCAACCGTTGTCATGCCTACACCTCCTCTTGCAACTGCAACATGATAGTCTTCCAACTGCTGCGTAGGCTCATTATTAACACACATATTTTCAAAAGCCGCTGAACGAATCACACGGTTTTTCAATGTTATCGGACCCAATTGATAAGGGGTGAAAAGTTTTGATTCCATTACTTATTTTTTTTCAAAATTTAATATATAAACGGGAAGACTCTTTTTAAACGCTTTCCTTCCATTTCCGCTCCAAATTCTTTTTGATAAAGTTGATAGATGGCATCGGCACGTGGCACCAAATTGGCAAAAGTCCAAATGAAAAATACCAAACCCGAAAACGACCACGTAAGAATAGCAAATCCTAACCATTCTACCAATTCGCCAAAATAGTTGGCAGAAGTAACATAGTTGAACATGCCACCATGCGGCAGATAGTGTTTGGTATCGCCCGGTTGCCGCAGATTTCTAATTCTGCGGTCTGAATCCAAATTAACATACCAACCTGTATAAAATAAAATAGTGCCGATGATAAATTGTGGTGTTGCCAACCACGAAGCTGTATATTTGTCGGCAGGAGAAAGAAAAAATATCCAATAACCCTGCATGATAGCATTGGCAATATTGAAAACAATTCCCATCAACATCACCGAAATAGGCATCTTGCTCTTGCCACGTATCAAACAAGGAAAGATAAAAGCCCTTTGCACATAATGGATTTCAAAAATGATGAATATCACCAAAGGAACTATCTCCCAGGTTCTGTCACTTACCCACCAAAATACTATCATTAACAAACATACCGGCGCTTCCATAAGCACCCAGCCCAACTTGTTGTTGATCATCCAACCCCATTTGTCGCTGATAAATTTGCCGTAACCGGCTTTTACAAAATATAAAGACACAAATACCACTATAGCTATAGCTATCATGATATAAAGAAAAATATTGTATGCCACCATTGTTCTTGATTATTTTTGAATTCCTACCTATCGACAAATGTAACACTTCCACATTGATTATACTGCCTGTTTGCCGTATAATTGAATGAATGAGTGCTTATGTATTTTTTTACTAAAGCCCTAAATTGTTTGACTTGCTTTTTTGAAGGGACACTTGGATTCTTAAAACGATAAAAATAGTAATCAATAGTTCCGTTGCTTTCAACAAAAATAATATTATATATCTTACCATTATCTTCCCATTTCATACCATTTTTAGATAAATAACTACCTAAATTTTGTAGAAATTCTTTCCATGCTTCTCCATAGACTTCCTCTTTATCTTTCGGAACTACTAACTCATTAATATCCTCTTGGAATGCAGAAGGATATTCTTCTCTTAAAATCTCTATGGTTTTTTGTTTTGCTGAGAGTCCTTTCCTAGCAACAATACCATTTTGAGAAAAGACTTCTCCCACTAACAAAACAAACCATAACAACAACAAGAAATGTTTACTTTTTATCATCTTATATATATTAAAATCCTATACCTTCGTAATAAAATCCTTCTGCTTTTACTTCTTTTGGATCATAGATATTTCTTCCGTCAAAAATAATAGGTTGACGCATTATTTTTTTAAGTATTTCCCATGTCGGCATACGGAATTCTTTCCATTCTGTTATCACCAACAATGCATCTGCCTCGTTAGCAGCATCGTAAATATCTTTACAATAAGTAATTTTGTCGCCTATTATTCTTTTTCCTTCTTTCATGGCAATAGGGTCGTAGGCTTTTACCTTGCAACCGGCTTGCAACAATTTAGGTATTACTTGCAATGATGGAGCTTCACGCATGTCATCTGTTTCCGGCTTAAACGACAAACCCCATATAGCTATAGTTTTCCCTTCTAAATCTCCCTTGAAGTAATTGTTCAATTTGTTGAACATCACTAATTTTTGATTGTCATTTACCTCTTCTACTGCAGAAATAATTTTCATTTTGTAGCCGACTTTCTCGCCTATCTTTATCAATGCTTTTACATCTTTTGGGAAACAAGAACCGCCATAACCACAACCGGCATACAAGAATTTACTGCCGATTCGGGTGTCAGAACCAATACCCTTACGAACCATATTCACATTGGCACCTACACGCTCACACAAATTGGCAATATCGTTCATAAAACTGATTCTTGTTGCCAACATCGCATTGGCAGCATATTTTGTCATCTCTGCAGAGGCAATATCCATAAATATCACACGGAAATTATTCAACAAAAATGGTCTATACAACCTTGACATAATTTCTTCGGCCTTTTTGCTTTCCACACCTACTACCACTCTATCAGGCTTCATAAAATCGTTGACAGCATCTCCTTCTTTTAAAAATTCCGGATTGGAGGCCACGTCAAAAGTAATATTCAAACCTCGTTTGTCTAATTCTTCTTGTATGGTTTGTCTTACTAATTTGGCTGTACCGACAGGAACCGTACTCTTGGTAACCACCAACTTGTAATCGGTCATATTTTGTCCGACTGTTTTTGCCACTTCCAACACATAATGCAAATCTGCACTTCCATCTTCATCAGGAGGTGTGCCGACAGCCGTAAATATCACTTCTGCATCCGATAAACAATCTTTCAATGAAGTATTAAAATCCAATCGTCCGGCTTTGTAATTTTTTTCCACTATCGCTTCCAAGCCCGGCTCATAAATGGGTAAAATGCCTTTTTTTAAATTATTGATTTTTTCTTCGTTGATATCTATACATGTTGTTGGTATGCCCATTTCGGAGAAACATGCCCCTGTTACCAATCCTACATAACCTGTTCCAACTATTAACGTTCTCATTTCTATATCTTTATAATTTTTTATTTCACTTATTTTCTAATTGTCAAAAGTAATATTTTTTTACAAATAATTTTTCAAGAATTGCGCTGTATAACCTTTTTTTGAAGTTGTCATTTTACTCGGAGGTCCTTCAAACAAAATTTCTCCGCCTTTTTTTCCTCCTTCAGGTCCCATATCGATTATCCAATCGGCTGTTTTTATCACATCCATGTTGTGTTCTATCACCAAAACAGTATTACCCTTGTCTACCAATTGATTCAACACGTTTAACAATATTCTAATATCCTCAAAATGTAATCCTGTGGTAGGTTCATCTAAAATATAAAATGTCTTTCCAGTTTCTTTTTTACTCAATTCCGCCGAAAGTTTTATCCTTTGTGCCTCACCTCCCGACAAAGTTGTAGATGTTTGTCCCAAATGTAGATAACCCAAACCCACATCTACCACAGTTTTTAACCGTTCTGCAATATGTGGAATACTGCTGAAAAAAACATAGGCTTCTTGGAATGTCATTTCCAAAACATCGTTGATAGATTTGCCTTTGTAACGCACCTCCAAAGTTTCCCTATTGAAACGTTTTCCATTACAAGCTTCACAATGAATATAAACTTCCGGCAAAAATCCCATTTCCACCGTCTTTACACCTGCTCCTTTGCAGGCTTCACATCTGCCACCGGACACATTGAAAGAAAATCGGCCTGCCTTGTAGTTTCGCACCCTCGACTCCGGCAATTCTGCATACAACTTTCTTATCTCATCAAAAACACCTATATAAGTAATAGGATTCGAACGCGGCGTCCGTCCTATCGGCTGTTGATTGATTTCTATTACCTTGTCAATATTCTCCATTCCCTCAATGCTTTCATACGGCAAAATTTTATTGTCAGACCGATATACATAGCGATTTAAAATGGGATACAAAGTATTGTTTATCAGTGTAGATTTTCCGCTGCCGGAAACACCTGTTACGCAAATAAATACTCCTAATGGAAATTGGACAGTGATATTTTTTAAATTATTGCCGCTTGCACCTTTCAAAGTTATAAACGAACCATTTGGTTTTCTTACTTTTGCCGGCACTTCTATCTTTCTTCTGCCTGCCAAATAGTCTCCGGTAAGCGAATTAGATTGACAAATTTCTTCAAAAGTGCCTTGTGCAACAACTTTACCTCCATTGATACCGGCTGCCGGACCAATATCTACAATATAATCTGCCGCCTTCATGGTATCGTAGTCGTGTTCCACAACAATAATAGAATTGGAATTTTTTTTCAACTTTTGCAAAGAATTTATCAATTTCTGATTGTCTCTTTGGTGCAAACCAATACTCGGCTCATCCAAAATATACAATACATTGGCTAATTTTGAGCCAATCTGCGTTGCCAAACGAATTCTTTGTGCTTCTCCGCCGGAAAGTGTCTGTGAAGGTCTGTTTAATGTTAAATAATCAACACCCAAATCTATCAAAAATGACAATCGCTCGGTAATACCTTTGACTATTTCTCTGGCTATTTCTTTTTGTTGGTCGTTGAAATACCGATTGATGCCACTCATCCATTTGTGCAAATCGGCAATGTCCATGGCTGCCAAATCTACTATACTCTTTCCGCCAATTCTAAAAAAAGTGGATTCCTTTTTCAATCTGCCACCCTGACATTCACCGCATACTTTTGTATGCATAAATTGGGCTGCCCACTTGCGAATAGTGGCAGAATTGTCGTCCACATTTTGTTTGATAAAATTTATAATTCCTTCAAAATTAGAAGAATACATCATCGTTCCGGTAACATCATTCTTCATCATCAAAGGATCTTCCGTACCATAGAAAATCATATTCAATGCCGATTCCGGCAATTCTTCTATGGGAGCGTCCAAGGAAAAATTATAGCGTTGCGACATGGCTTCTATTTGCTTAAATATCCATGTCGGCTTGTATTCTCCTAATGGCTCTATGCCACCTTTTCGGATGCTTTTCTTGGGGTTGGGAATCATTTTATTCAAATCCACTTCTGTCACATATCCCAAACCATGACAATGCGGACAAGAACCAAATGGAGAATTGAAAGAGAAAATATTCGGCTCCGGATCTAAATAGGAAATACCACTGGTAGGACACATCAAATGACGACTGTAATTCGTTATTTTTGAGTCCTCCGCCGTCATCACCATTAACGTGCCTTTGCCATATTGCAAAGCCGTTTTGATAGAATTCACCAATCTCTTTTCAGACTGCCGACCGACCTCCAATTTGTCTATTTCTACTTCAATATTATGAATTTTGTATCTATCTACTTGTAAACGTTCATAAACATCTTTTACCTCACCATCTATCCGAACTCTAATAAAACCCCATCGTCTCACCTGCTCGAATATCTCCCTATGATGTCCTTTTCTGCCTCTTACCAAAGGAGCAAACAAGACAATTTGCATCCCTTTGTATTTTTCTTTGATTAAATCAATAATTTGATTTTCTGTGTATTTTATCATCGGCTCATTGGTAATATACGAATACGCAGTAGACACTCTTGCATAAAGCAATCTTAAATAATCATACACTTCGGTAATCGTGCCCACTGTTGAACGAGGCGAATAGCTAATGGTTTTTTGTTCTATGGAAATAACCGGACTCAAACCCGTAATTTTATCCACTGCAGGACGTTGTATGTCACCGACAAATCGGCGGGCATACGGCGACAAAGTTTCTATAAACCGCCTTTGTCCTTCTGCATAAATGGTATCAAATGCCAAAGAAGATTTTCCACTACCCGACAAACCTGTTATCACTACAAAGGCATTCCTAGGAATAGTAACAGATATATTTTGCAAATTGTGTTCTCTTGCACCTATAACTACCAGTTTGTCTTCTTTTACTTTCTTACTGCTCTCCATCAATCTTCTTCCTTCGTATAGTAAATAATTACCGGGTTTGTCACCATATACGATTCCATTTTTTCGTCCGAAGTGAAACCATCACCGATATAAACCGACCCGTCTTTCTTGGTTTGTTTTATCTGTGTATTGGAATAAACACGATGTGTATTCATATCCCATATCAACTGCTCGGTTTCAATCACATCTCCCGTATTCCAATTGTGAATTACCACATTGCGTTTGGCAATCATCATTCTCTTGGCTTCATAATTAATACCAAAATCAGCTGTCAAAGTGAGTGTTCTATTCCCTTCTTCATCAAAAACATCCACCTGAAACGGTTTTGTACTTAAATAGTATTTTTCCGGCTGTGTATAATGATCTATTTCCTCGAAAAACAATTCATATTTTGTCTGCCCGTTTTCGGTGGAATATAAATGTAGTTGGGTGGATTTTTCATCGGGTGACTTTTCTTTAGATGTAAGCGATTGTACAACCGAAATATCGTTTTTGCAAGCATGACAAAATACGGCGATAGCCGCTATTGCGGCTATCGCTAGTATTTGTAGTTGATGCTTACCAACAAATTTCATTATCTAATTGTCGTAGTTTCATTTATCCAGCATTCCACTCTATAAGTTTGTCCTTTTTGATAACCATGTTGGAACACTTCGGTTACAGTCGGGAAACGACCACTTATAGAATTGATTCTCTTTTGAGCCTCTTCTGCTCTGGAAGGATCTACTGCCTTTGCCTTGTTGTATTTGTCGGCTGCTGCCCAATATACAGCTCTCGGCAAATCTATTCCACTGCAAACACCTGCTGAAGCTGCATACAAGTCACCTATCATCAAATATGCTCTGCCATCTGTAGGATTCATTTTCAAAATCTTGTAGGCAGTTTCTCTACCTGCTGAATATTGACCTAAATTCTTTTGGCATTCTATAATCATAATATAGGTGTTAATCTTGTCAGATTCCTTTTCATACATTCCTAAGGCCTCGTTGAAATAACGTAAAGATGTGCTGTAATCTTTTTTCTTCATATTGATACTACCCATATAGTAAGCTACACTTGCAGTCGGCTGTAATTTGTACAATTCTTCTGCAGCTGATACAAACAAATCGTTGTCAGTACAATTCTGCTTAGACATGAATTTGATAATCTGTCTTAAAGTACGCTCATCTTTGTTGGTAGCAAATTTTTTGCCGTAAATCTCTTGTAGCACCTCGCAACTTGCATATTTAGAGAATCTTAAATCCAAATTGCTCATCGTCTTGGTATATTGTTCAAGATCTTTATAAACCTTGGTAGAATCAGCAGCCCTGTCCTCGTAAGTTGCATTGTAATCTTCTTCGGATATACGTCCGCTATCCAAATCTTCTCTCAATTGATAGATAGTGTGCATAACCGCCTCACATTTCAATTCGCTGCTATCAATTTGAACATTTAACACTTCAGTAATTTTATCGTATGCATCTATCAAAACCTCGGTAGGAAGTTTCTCCTTGGCCATATAGAACTCTGCTACAATAAAATATGTATTCAAAATCTTTGCTGAAGTCGCAGTGCCTGTCAAATCAATTGCTTGACCGAGAACATCGTAAACATTCTTATAAACTTGGTTTTTGTTTTTGTAGGCCCAAGTATAATATCCGATATTTCCTAATGAAAGCCCTTCATCTGCCGGATAGCATTTGATTCTCAATTCATACAAACCTATCAATTCATCAATAAATTGCTCTTTTTCTACACTATCTTTTGCATGTTTGATTTTATAGTCTAAAATCTTCGGACCATCTGCAAAGATGTATTTTGATGACATTGGACAATTTTCCTTCACCCATTTCCAATATGGATAGGCTTCTTCGTAATTTTTTTGTTTATACACTTCACGATATAACGATAATTGTGTAACACATTCTATACTATCGCTACCGTATTTTTGTGTTAAATTCTGCGATTTTACTAATGGAAGCATTCCCATTATCACCGCTACCACAACCATTTTTTTCGTAAAATTTTTCATCTCTTTTATTTTTTTTATATTTAACGTTTCCTATTTTTTATTCTAACTTTAATCTTTGATACCATTTTTCGTGCAATCTAACATTGATGCTGGCAGAAAAATAATTCTCTTTCAATAAATTTGCTCTTGTTGTTCCTATTTGTCCATATTCTAATACCACTCCTATTGTTGTCTTGCCTTTCTTCATTGGAAAGTATAATCCAAAATTTATGCCATAACGATTAATCTGCTCATCAGACAACTTCAGCCGAGACATTTCATAACTAAATCCAAAACTGATGTTTATTCTTGCTATATACTTAGAACTTAAATAATTAGGTGTTACATTTCCCCCTATTGCAATTTTATAAGCATCCACCAAAGAATCTGATTCTCCGTCAAGGGTATATTTGCTCCATTGCGACCAAGTAAAATCCACTCCGATAAAATATTTATCCGGCTTGCCCCAAGACAAACCTCCTCCTACAATTTGTGGCATACGATGCACACGTTTAAGCATGTCTTCTTTGTACAAAGTATCTAATATTTCATCTTCTTTGTTACCAAGATAGGTGGTAATTAAATATTCTTCTTTTGACCATAATTTTACACTGGGTGTATATGTTACCCCAAAACCCAAACGACTGTTTTTGATAGGCACTAAATATTGTGCTCCTACGGTAAAATAAGCACCTTTTACATTATTTGAACGACTTATCACGGTATTGACAGCATAACTGTCTTCAAATTTTACCGAACGCATCTTGCTATACTTGCCGAACAAAAACGAAGCGTTCAATCCCACAGAGAAATGCTTAAACAAAGTGAAACTATTACCCCAGTACACTTCATTAATACCGCCATCCCCCATAAACGAGGTTTGATAGGCACCCATTTCTCCTAATGTATCTTGGGTGTAAATGCCATAACTCATATTGCTAAACGGCTGATATCCCAATGCTGTCCGCCACCATTTACATATTGGCAAGCCTACGGAAATATAGTCTATAAATGCAGTACTTCCCTTTTGACTGGAAGATGCTCCTCGCAAAGTATGAGTTTTGAAACTAAAAGAGGCATCTACCAAACACGATAATGAGTCAAATGCGGCATAGCCTGCCGGATTGGCAAAATTGATAACCGTTGGCGATTGAAAGGCATAGGCTACCCCTCCCATAGCTACATTTGCCATAGATGTTCGTGCCATCATATCTCCCACCCCATATCTGGAATAAGGAGAACTTAAATAATTTTGCGAATATCCATTTGCAAACATTAAGCCTATGCACACATATAATGCAATCCGTATATCTTTAATTTTTAACATAATAGTCTAATATTTCATTCAGTCCCAACAATACCAAATCGGATATTGCCATCACTTCATTCTTCATGGCATTTTTCATTATTGGTGCATCTCCACCGGTGAGAATCACCTGCAAATGCCCGTATCTAACTTTATACCTGTCAACTATACCATCGCATTGATCAATCATGCCGAAATATACACCCGACAGCATCGACTCTTCGGTGGTTTTGCCGACAAAATCATCTATTTGTCTAAAAGCCACTTGTGGCAACTTGGCAGAAAAGGCATGCATGGCTTCCAAACGCATATTTATGCCGGGAGCAATAGCCCCGCCACGATAAACACCTTCTGTATCAATAAAATCAGCGGTAAGACATGTGCCTAATTGCAATACCAAAACATTTTCTTGTGGAAAGAGTTTCTTGGCACCAACCACTACTGCCAACCTATCACTACCTAAACTTTGCGGTGTATGATAGTCGTTTTTGATGGGCAGCAATGTATGACTATCCAACTGAATAAATTGAAAATGTTGCTGCAAATATTCCAACAAAGTCTTTTCCACATCTACCACTGACGATAAGATAGCGTTTTCTATGTTATATTGCTGTTGCCATTGGGCAATATCATCTATGCTGACTTGCTTTTTGGTTATGTGCTCCAAATAATTGTTGTTGTCCACTATGGCCATTTTTTGCCAAGTATTGCCAAAATCCATCACCAGATTCATCCCAACCTCCTTTCCGCTAATTGTAAATCCTCCGGATATGTAATTTTAACATTTGTATTTTCACCCTCCACGCAATAGATATTTTCTCCTGCAGATTCCACTATAGAAGCATCGTCTGTAAATTGATCATTTTCAGCCGTCAAATAGGCATGCTTCAATATGTCACTTTTGAATACTTGTGGTGTCTGCACTGACAAGAAATTGCTTCTATCTACACTAACAGTAGTATCATTGACTTTTTGTCGCAACGATTCTACAACCGATACACATGCCACTGCATTGCCGTTTTGTTCTGCAGCAACAAAACATTGTCTTATTAATGCTGATGATACAAAAGGTCTAACACCATCATGTACTGCCACCAAAACACTATCCGGCAACGTAAGTACAGCATTTTTTACTGATTGAAAACGATTGCTGCCTCCTACCACTACTTGATGCGGAACTTGAAAGTGATATTGTTTTACCAAATCGTTCCACATAAGTATATATTCTTTCGGCAAAGTGAGGATGATTTCATCTACTTCCGTTGCAAATTTTTGTATAGTATGCATCAATACCGGCCATTTACCGATAACGATAAATTGTTTGGGAACAGAATTTCCCATTCTACTTCCACTACCTGCAGCCGTTATGATTGCGTACTTTTTCAATGCTTACAAAATTAACATTGCATCTCCGTAAGTAAGGAAATGATACTGCTCTTCTACTGCTTTCTTATAGGCTTCCATCATTAATTCATAACCGCCGAAAGCACACACCATCATCATCATAGACGATTGTGGAGCATGCAAATTGGTGATCAATGCATCTGCGGTAACAAAATCATAAGGTGGAAAAATGAATTTATTGGTCCAACCATGATATGGTTTCAAATGACCATTGATATAACAAGACGATTCCATGGCTTTCAAAGTAGTGGTGCCGATAGCACAAATTTTTCTTTTTTGTGTTTTCGCCTCGTTGACAATCTTGGCAGCTTCTTCGGTAATAAAATATTCTTCTGAATCTATTTTATGTTTTGCCAAATCTTCTACATCAATAGATTTGAAATTGCCGACTCCCGCATGCAAAGTAATATCGGCAACTTGAATTCCTTTCAACTCCATACGCTTTACCAACATTTTGCTAAAATGCAAACCGGCTGTAGGTGCTACAACGGCACCTTCGTTTTTGGCATAAATGGTTTGATAGAATTCTGCATCTTCCGGCTCAATATCTCTTAATTTACGTATATCATCCGGCAAAGGTGTTTTACCTAAGTCAAACAATTTTTTCTTGAATTCTTCATGAGTGCCGTCAAAAAGAAATCGCAAAGTTCTTCCTCTGGAAGTGGTATTGTCAATTACCTCTGCTTCTAAAGTTCCTTCTCCGAAATACAATTTATTGCCGATTCTAATTTTTCTGGCAGGATCTACCAAAACATCCCACAAACGACTTTCTTCGTCCAACTCCCTAAGCAATTGAACACTGATACTCGCACCGGTTTTTTCCTTTTGTCCGCTCAACAAGGCAGGAAATACACGGGTATCGTTTCTTACAAAGACATCGTTTTCTTCAAAATAATCCAACACGTCTTTGAATAATTTGTGTTCTATGACACGAGTTTTTCTATTTATCACCATCAACCGTGCATCATCTCTATTGGCAGAAAGATGTGATGCTATCAAATTTTGTGGTAAATTGTACTTAAACTGTGAAAGTTTCATCTTATTTATATCATTTATATTTCTCTATATCAACCATTTAGGCATAATTATGCCATAACTAAAATATTTTAACGTTCAATCATATATTTTTATTGCATATATTTTATTTTTTATTTTACTTTTTGAAACAAAATTTTTGTCTTGCCATTGAAATTTGTTAAACATTTTTTGTCATTGTTCTCTCTTTGAATAAAATAAGTTTACGAAATATGACATTAAAATGTTTCTAAAATGAATAAAAAAAAGCGACTATACAGCCGCTTTTTTGTTTTTTATATTTTGCAATTACAATGCACCTAATTTCCAACCTAAAGTCAAGACAAACGACTGATTGCGGAAATTTTGTTGATAACTATTTACTTGCGGTGCATTGTAGAAAATATCTTCATCTTTATAAATTCTATATGCATAAGCAAAATCCATAAAGAAACATTTCGTTTTGAAGCCAATACCTGCAGAAATATTATGTCTTGCACCATTTTTTCCTACAGCATCCGCATATGGATTGGTCATATAGGAATAACCTAAGCGCAAAGCTATCGGATTGATTACAAATTCCAATCCCGCTTTAATAGTATGTGTTGTCTTGTAATATTCCTTTATATTGTTGTTTTCCACTTCAAATTCATAATCATCGTCATAACTATCCAAACGGGCTGTGGAATAATTGACCATTTCGTAATCTACGTTGATAAAACCATATTGCAAAAACATAAACGCCACATTGGCGGTCAATTTATAAGGCGTTATCAAACGATAATTATATGTACCTACACTATAATCAAATAAATAGTCAAATGTATCCACTCCCTCCACATTGTCCATTTGCAAAGTTTGCTCATAAGTGGATTTTACTTTTGAATACAAGGTCGGAGTATGGAAAGCTGCTCCGATTCGCATAAAACTGGTTGGCTGATAGATTAAACCGAGTTTCAAATTAATACCGGTTCCTCTATCCCGAAAATAATCATTGAAAATCAAACTATCATAATTGGCATTGGGACCTTCTGAATAAATTCTGGTTCGTGAATAGTTAAAATGAGGAACACCTATCATCACACCTAAAAACAACTTGTCGTCATAGTTGGCACCTCCGGAAAAAACATATTCTCCTTTGCTACCTTTAGATGTCTGCATCTGCTTTTGATTGAGTTCATCCATATTTACACTTTCATATTGGTCTGTTGTACCGGGTATGGTATCTACCAACCAGTGATAATAAATAATGTCTCCTAAAGAAGTCCCAAAACCCAAATTAGTATAATCTGTTCCATTCAATTGCGGAGCCAAAAAGTCAATAAAACTTGTCTTTCTTTCATTAGAACCTTTCACTAAAGATCTGGTATTATAGTTGGCTAATTGATTGTAACCAAATGACAACTGCCACATTTTCCATTTGGTACCATTGGTTACATTAAAAGCACCCACTAATCCCATATTACCTAATGTAAATGCATATTTATCGGCATAAGATGTTTCTTGATTGTATTTTGATTCTGCTTTGGTGAATCCTAATGTAGGCGTAAAAGTGATTTCGGTACGTTTATAGATACCTATTGTTGCCGGATTGACAGAGAGTGCTGAAAAGTCTGCTCCAAACGCACCTAAAGAACCCGACAAGGCTGTAAACCTCGCCGTACCATATAATTCATCTTGTGCATATCTATACGCATCTCGCTCATTCTGTGCCATTCCAACCATGGCAATGGCTGTCAATGCTATCGATAAAAAAACCTTTTTCATTGCTATTCTATTTTTATATTTCTACTCATTAACGTCTGCCTCCACTTGAAGACCGTGAACTACTACTTGATGAATGTGAACTCATGCCACTTGAATGCGAACTGCTAGAAGAGTGTGACATGCTACTGCTAGAGCGACTTGAAGAACTACTGCTAGAAGGACGACTATAACTTGATGAGCTACTACTCGGTCTTGAATAAGAACTGCTGCTTGGTGTACTTCTTTGCATTGAACTGGAAGAACTGCTTGGTCTTGAATAGGAGTTAGAACTACTACTTGGTCTTGAATAAGTACTTGATTGGTTACTGCTATTGCTTGGTGTACTTCTTTGTACCGAATTTGAAGAACTGCTCGGCCTTGAATAGGAGTTGGAACTACTACTTGGTTTTGAATAAGTACTTGATTGGTTGCTGCTGTTGCTTGGTGTACTTCTTTGTACTGAATTGGAAGAAGTGCTCGGTCTTGAATAAGTACTTGAATTATTGTTGCTACTATTTGGAGTAGTTCTGTTTGGAGCAGAATAATTTGAAGAAGAACTATTCGGATCTGCTTTATTTACTGCTTGGCTACTACTATTGTTTGTAGTTGCTCTGACCGTTGAACCACTCTCTGCCGGAGTAGAACGATTGATTGTATTATTATTAGTAGTACTACCATTGTTTGCAGGTGTAGTACGATTGCTGACACCGGCATTCGAAGTGGTAACTGCACTTGAACGATTTGGACTGTCTGCAATGGTTGTTTCACCATTAGTCGGACGATCTTTCACTACGGAGCTACGGTTGGTGGTTGTTGACACCGGATCTACAGTAGTATTGCTGACAGTACCTGATGTGCTGACATTGTTTTTGGCAGCACTATTGATAGTATGACTTACTCCGCTGCGTGCAGCAAAAGTGCTTCCCATTGCTGTTTCATAGCGTTCGCCAAAAGTTTGCTTGTGATCGTCAACTGCGCCTCCGCTTCTATTGCTGCCTTTGCCACTGCCACTACGATTGATAGCATTGATGCCTCCTTGAACTGAATTGCGGTGTCCATAGTTGAAAGCATAATTTCTGTCATGGTTGTTGTGATAATAATCACCTCTAAAACCATCCGGACGATAGCTGCCGCCAAAATGATGATGATGATGGTGATGCGGGCGATATGGATGATATGCATAGTAGTGATAATCATTCCATCCCCAACCCCAGTTCCATCCTCTATAATAATAGTGAGGACGATAGTAATACGGACGATAATACCAAGGATCATCCCACCAGAAATTATATCCATAATAAATACTTACTCCCCAGCATGCCGGATTGTAATTGTACCAATATTGATTGGTAAAATATGGATCATAATAACTCCAACCATAGTTGACTCCGTAGAATCTTCTCAAACGAGCAGTATACTCATAGTCGTAATAGTTATCTCCGTTGAAATAATAATTATTGGTAACATAAGTTGCTCCATCATCAGTCATATAAGACGATGTGGTGGAATAATCACTATTTTCATCAAGATAAACTTGCTCTACGGCAGGTGCTGCCTCGGCTACCGGAACATTTTGTGTAGCCAAATTGGCACGAGACTGCCTTTCTATCATTGCATTTTGATGTTGTAGAGCAGTATAATAACCGTCGTCATAGACAAAAGTCTGATTGATGGTGCAAGATGCTGCTATAACAAGCAATGTGCCGAACATGATGATTAACTTTTTCATAACAAAATCCTTTATTTTAATGTTATTTTCTTGTCTTGTTTTATATTTTTTTATACCTTTGCAAATTCATTTTTTTAATGGTGCAAAAATACAATTTTTTTTATTACAACATATTAATTGTCTTTTTAATTTATTACATTCAAAAATTATACCAAAATGTCAAAAGGACTTACAACAAGAGAAGAAAATTATTCACAATGGTACAATGAATTGGTAGTAAAATCCGATTTAGCCGAAACATCAGCAGTTAGAGGTTGTATGGTTATTAAACCTTATGGATACACCCTTTGGGAAAATATGCAAAGAATTTTAGACAACATGTTTAAAGCAACCGGACATACCAATGCCTACTTTCCGCTTTTTATTCCTAAATCATTTTTCAGCCGGGAAGCCAGTCATGTTGAAGGTTTTGCAAAAGAATGTGCTGTAGTTACACACTATCGACTCAAAAACGACCCAGACGGAAAAGGCATTGTCGTAGATGAAAATGCAAAACTGGAAGAAGAATTGATAGTCAGACCCACTTCTGAAACTATCATTTGGAATACTTATAAAAATTGGATACAATCTTATCGCGACCTGCCTATTTTATGCAATCAATGGGCAAATGTGGTAAGATGGGAAATGCGTACCAGACTATTTTTGAGAACGGCAGAATTTTTATGGCAAGAAGGTCATACCGCTCACGAATCAAAGGAGGAAGCCCTGGCAGAAACAGAAAAAATGATTAATGTATATGCCGATTTTGTAGAAAATTATATGGGCATTCCTGTTATAAAAGGAAGAAAAAGTGCCAACGAACGCTTTGCCGGAGCATTAGACACCTATTGTATTGAAGCATTAATGCAAGACGGGAAAGCACTGCAAGCCGGCACCTCCCACTTTTTAGGACAAAATTTTGCTAAAGCATTTGACGTAAAATTCTTGAACAAGGAAAATCAATTAGAATATGTTTGGGCTACATCTTGGGGTGTTTCCACTCGTTTGATAGGTGCCTTAATTATGACTCATTCCGATGATAAAGGATTGGTATTGCCGCCGAAAATTGCTCCTCTACAAGTAGTGATAATTCCTGTTTACCGCAACGAAGAAGAATTGAAGCAAGTGTCTGTAGTAGCAGAACAGATAAAAAATTCATTGACAGCTTCCAATATTACCGTAAAATACGATGACAGAGACAGTTATCGTTCCGGATGGAAATTCAACGAATATGAATTGAAGGGCGTTCCGGTAAGAATTGCCATCGGACCAAGAGATATAGCACAAAATCAAGTGGAAATTTGCAGAAGAGATACACTTGAAAAACAATCTGTCAACAATGAAAATTTGGCTGAATACATCAAAAATTTGTTGGAAGACATTCAAACAAATATGTTCAACAAAGCCAAACAATTTAGAGACAACAACATCACCAAAGTGGATACTTGGGAAGACTTTGAAAAGGCAATAGAAAAAGGTGGATTTGTCTATGCTCACTGGGACGGCACCATAGAAACAGAAGTTGCCATCAAAGAAAAAACCAAAGCCACCATTCGTTGCATTCCTTTCAACAATCCGCAAGAAGAGGGTAAATGTATTCTTACCGGCAAACCGTCAAAAGAAAGAGTTTTGTTTGCAAAAGCTTACTAAAAAATGAAAATTATTACATACAATGTCAACGGTATACGGGCAGCTATCGGCAAGGGACTGCTCTCATGGATAGAAGATGTACAAGCGGATGTGATCTGCTTACAAGAAACCAAGGCACAACCTGACCAAATTCCGAGTTTGCTATTAAAAGAAATGGGCTACGAAACCTATTGTTTTTCAGCACAGAAAAAAGGATATAGCGGTGTTGCCATTCTTACCAAAGTGCATCCTGACCATGTTGTCAGCGGCATGGATATGCCCATATATGACAACGAAGGTCGATTTATTCGTGCTGACTACGGAGACTTATCCATTGTAAGTGTTTACCACCCTTCCGGTTCCAGTGGAGACGAACGCCAAGATTTCAAGATGCAATGGCTGGAAGATTTCTTACAATATGTCACCCAATTGCGAGAAAAACGCCCTCAACTGTTACTTTGCGGAGACTACAACATTTGCCACAAAGCCATTGACATTCATAATCCAATTAGCAACGCAAAAAGTTCCGGATTTTTGCCGGAAGAAAGAGCTTGGATGGACAGATTTATTGACAGCGGATTTATTGACACATTCCGCTATTTCAACCAAGAGCCGCACCAATATTCATGGTGGAGTTTTCGTAGCCGTGCCCGCGAAAAGAATTTAGGTTGGCGGATTGACTACTTAATGGCAACACAAAATCTGGCACCGAAACTTAAACGGTCGGTTATATTGCCACAGGTTATGTTTTCGGATCATTGCCCGGTGCTATTAGAGATAGAGCAATAAAAAAAAGCGGAGTTAGACTCCGCTTTTTTTATTGAACAGGCGATTACTTATCACCATAACTACTTCCGTCAAAGCAATGTGTACAAATATCACATTTTTTCATGCCGATAGAAGAAGCTATATTCTTTAATGAATTAAATTTCAAAGTATCTACACCGACTCTTCTACGGATGAGTTCCACCATATTGGCATATTCTTTAGTGGTATCGTCAATATAGCGTTCTATATGCTGCACTTTGCCGCCTTCCAATTCTTCTATTACTCGCAAACCTATCAATTCCATTTCTGTTTTGGAAGCAGAAAAATTGATAAATTTACAACCATACAACAATGGCGGGCAACTGATTCTGATATGAACTTCTTTGGCACCATATTCGTACAATTTCTTGACATTGTCCCGCAATTGTGTTCCTCTTACAATAGAGTCATCGCAGAACACAATTCTCTTGCCTTCCAACAAAGTACGATTCGGCAAAAGCTTCATTTTTGCCACATGTTCACGAACCGACTGGTTGGTGGGCATAAAACTCCGCGACCATGTAGGCGTATATTTGGTAATGCCTCTTTGATAAGGAATGCCTCTTCCTTTGGCATATCCTAGTGCCATACCGATACCGGAATCAGGAATGGCAGAAACATAATCTGCCTCCACATCGTCATGGATACCCATGTTGTAGCCAAACTGATAACGGGCATTTTCTACATTCAAATGCTCATATTCGGTGGTTGGATAACCATAGTAAATCCACAAAAATGAACAAATTTGATTCTTGTTGTTTGGTGCCAATAGTTGTTTGTAGCCGTCTGCCGATACCAAGCAAACCTCGCCCGGTGCCAAGAAATATTCTGTTTCATAGTTCAAATTGGCAAAACTGTGACTTTCGAATGCCACTGCTCTGGCTCCGTCTTTTTTGCCTATCACTATCGGTGTTCTTCCATAGAAATCTCTGGCGGCAATAATGCCCTGCTCTGTCAACAGAAGCATGGAACAAGAACCTTTTACTTTTTTGAAAACATTTTGAATGCCGTCTTCAAAAGAACGACCTTGCGTAATGAGCAAGGCTATCAATTCCGTAATATTGGTGGAACCGGAACTCAATTCTGTAAATTGCTGGTTTTTACTTAAGCAATCTTGTTCCAATTCTGACAAATTGTTGACTTTTGCAACAGTTACTATGGCAAAACGTCCCAAGTGGGAATTGACAACTATAGGTTGAGCATCGGTATCACTAATCACACCTATGCCGGCAGTGCCTAAAAACTTTGGCAGACTCTCTTCAAATTTAGTTCTAAAATAGGAATTTTGAATATTGTGGATGGAACGATGAAAAATTCCAGACTCTTCACGTGTAACCATACCACCTCTGTAAGTTCCTAAATGTGAATGATAATCTACTCCGAAAAACAAATCTCTAATACATGGTTGCTTTGCAACAACACCAAAAAATCCTCCCATAGTCAAAAAAAATTAAATAATTTTACATGTTGAATAAAATGCAAATGTAACATTTTTTCAAAAAATGAAGTCCATTTTTTTCAAAAAAAATTTCAGTAGACGGTTATAGCACCCTCATCATGGCTTCAATTGTTCCAGATATTGGCTGATAGTAGTTGACAATCCCAAATAAAGAGCATCGCAAATCAGTGCATGCCCGATTGACACTTCCAACAAATTGGGAATATGTTGGGCAAAATATTTCAAGTTGACCAATGACAAGTCGTGACCGGCATTGATGCCGAGTCCCTGCCGATTGGCTTCTTCTGCTGCAAGAATAAAATCACAAATGGCAGCTTCCGGATTGGCAGGATAGTTGCGGGCATAACTTTCGGTGTAAAGTTCAATGCGGTCGGTGCCGGTTTGTGCTGCATATTTCACCATCTCCACATTGGCATCTACGAAAATAGAAGTACGTATACCGTCTTTGTGATAGTTTTCTATCAATTTTTTCAAAAAATCCTGATGTTGAATGGTATCCCAACCTGCATTGGATGTCAATACATTAGGAGCATCAGGCACCAAAGTGACTTGCGAGGGCAAAATATCATGAATTAGTGCATTGAAAGATTCTGACGGATAACCTTCAATATTGAATTCCGTTGTAACTATTTTCTTCAAATCATATACATCGCTATAGCGGATGTGCCGTTCGTCGGGACGAGGATGCACTGTAATACCTTCTGCTCCAAACTTTTCACAATCCTTTACCACCTGAATCAAATTCGGCATATTGCCACCACGGGCATTACGCAATGTTGCTATTTTGTTAACATTTACACTCAATCTCGTTTTCATGTTATTCTTTTTTATTTTGCAAAAATACAAAAAATATTTCAAATTCACTTATTATGAAATGAATTAGAATAAAAAAATGCTTCCAATTTTGGGATAGGCAATAAATTTCCCATTTCAACAATCAAAACCACCCGATAGCGTTTTCATAATTCACGGGTTCGCCGGCATTATACGTAATATTTGTTTTTATGCCCAAGGCGATGCCATGGGCTGATAGTCTATTGGCCTTTCAGGCCGTTTCCGTTATTTTGTTTTGCAAAAAATTCAAAAATATTTCAATTCCTTTCACCATGAGATGAATGAGAATGAAAATTTTGTTTTTATTTTAGGTTTACCGCATAAAATTTCACATCCCAAATATCAAAACCGAATCGATGGTTTTTAATAATTCATGAATTGCCCTGAAAGGGCACCATCTATCAGCCAAGGACAAAGTCCTTGGCATTATTGAACATCCGCATAATCTGCCCCGAAGGGGCAAAAGATGCAAATTTTTGACCTTCCCACCAATCAAATAAACTTTATCCACAATTATGCATTTCCTATACATAACGTGAAATTGTTTTTTTTATGGAAAACTGTAATAAAAAAGCATTGCATATTTGTCCAATGCTACGTTAAGTGGACATGTCCTAAAAAAACAATTATCAAGAAAATGCAAGAAGCCGCTACTTTGTCACATGAATTTAATGTAATGCACAACCTTGTCTGCAAAATCAACATAGTCATTATGTATTACTGCCGAAGAGAAATCTCCGTACTCAGCAGGAGACTCACAAACTTGAAAATTTTCCTGTCCTTCGTAATAACATACATATTCCTTTTTGTCATGAACTTCTTTTTCTATTTCAGGAAGGTGAACTACAAACAATAGTGTTTTTGTTGGTGTATGTACAGAAGTTTGAATATCATCTTTTGACAATGTTACATACTTTGCAGAATTATGAGTTGTAAATTCTTCCCATTTCTGAATTGTTCCATCATTCTTATAATAAGGTAATTTATCTGGAATGATAAAAATTTGAAAATATGGAATGTTTGCACAACGAATATTTGCTGTCTCTCCTAACATATTTTCAAAATAGTTATTTGAATTTTGGGAATAATTCTGCATCACAAACTTTACTCCTATACCAGCAATAGGGTTGCAATTCTTTAAGATTGTGATATCAACAGCCTTATCTATGTAGCGTCCATACAGCTTAAGTTCTTTGCCATTTCCCACTCCAAGAGATTGCACATAATATCCATTCCCTAATCGTTCTTTCAAATCCTTTGCGATAGCACCATGAAGAATTTTAAGCTTCTCATTGCTTCGCGACCCTGTTTCAAGGAACTTCTTAAAAGAGTCCCCGACTACTGTTAGAAATTCTTGATTGTCCATATCTATCTGTTAATTTATAATTTAAATATTGTTCCAAATCCTTTGATGCAAAGGTGTAATAGCCACCGCTTTTATAATTTTTCAGAAGTTTTATGTAGCTTATAAAATCCTCAGAATAAACAAGTTGCTTGATTATATCAAATTCAATATCTGTCAGAATATAAAGTCCGCTATATATGCCACTACCTTGAGGAACAATTTCTAATTTTATGCTACCCAAATCTTTTATAATGGTATTAATGGCATATTTTATCTTTGAAACATCTTTAAGTGCTTGTGTCCGTCCAAACAAATACCAATATTTATCATCTTCGATATCTCTGCCTTTTGTTAATTTGTCGCTATTGGAGAAAAGATGCGAGAATGCTTCATTGTTCTGTTTAAATTGTTCCAAAGGCAATGGTTTTCCTTTAGAATCGTATGGATAAATGCACTTACTCCATTTGCCAGTTGATGCCTTCAATATGTTAATAGTGCCATTTGAGAACTCAAAGTCACCGATAAATACCTTGTCTGCAAGTGTTGCAAATCCATTTTTTACCGATACATAAGGATAAGCAAATGTTGTCTTTACATTTTTTAGAAGTGCAAGACTTTCTCTTTTAGAAAAATAAAAGTTCTTCCCTATTATTATTTCTGAGTACGATAATTTATCTTGAAATTTAGGCACACGAGTATCTTCATCAAATACATAGTAATCTATATGTTCAAATTTTTCAGTTTTAGCAAAGCGGGAAATAAATGTATAAGTAGTTGCATCAAATGCTTGAAAATGCTCTAAATCAATTACCCCAGACATATTATGATGCATTTGAATATAGCCACGAAGGTTATTTCCTGCCAAACTACTTAACCATGAACTTGGAGTAATTAGACACATTTGTCCACTTTTTGCCAACATATTGAATCCGATTTCAAAGAAGACGATGAAAAGGTCCGTCATACCGCCTTCTGCGAACTTGAAACTTTTCACGCTATCATAACTAGTTTCAAGATTATGCACACGTACATACGGCGGGTTGCCGAACACATAATCCATCTTACCATTGAAATAATTGACGGTTAGAGTATCGGCATTCAAGATGTTCCAATTCAAATCGCTCAATCCATATGATTCAACAATATGATTAAGGTTTTGAACGCATGCATTACATTCAGCAGCATCCAACTCAATCCCATGAACATACGTTTCCAAATCTTCTTTCAATTCGGACAAGTCATGTTTTTGTGCAAGAAATAGCGAACAATATCGCCTTACGATTTCTATGAGAAAAGCACCGTCACCACAACTATTATCAATGACATGCTTCTTGAGAATCTTGTTTGAATAATATCCGCCAAAATCAAGTATAACTTTGACTATATAATCTGGTGTATAAACACACCCATGCTTTTTGACTGCTTTTGCCATACGCTAAGTTTAATGCATTTGGCAATTTGTCCCCTACGAATACAGTGCGTGGGCAATTTTGCCTTAACACTGCGGTCGTAGGAAACCGATTACACAGACAAAACGCCCACGCTGTGGGTGTTTACAATCTGTTCTCGGTGTAATTTTGAAATTTCCTACGTTTCAGTGTTACTCGAAC
>JAEEGK010006045.1_pt1 | contig 29154 bp, 23 predicted proteins | sample 8958771 | NCBI WGS metagenome assembly JAEEGK01 (sample SAMN16246547, study PRJNA631951) | gut metagenome | biome: gut microbiome; feature: rumen; material: SC-attached | host: Bos | place: Iran: Karaj | collected 2018-10 | reverse complement strand
CCCTCGTCTGTCCCGACTTCGACTTCATGGAAGGCTTCCACCGATGACACAAGGGGGGAGACCCCTTTGTATCTTTTGTAATAAACACAATTGTTGTCGCTTGCATTGATCTGCTCCAGCCTGCGCATTGCCTTTACTTCTCGTTTGCGATGACAAAGGTACTACATTTAAAATGCCCTTTCCGAATTCTTCCGAGTTTTACCGAGTTTTTGCCGTTTTTGCAGCCCGAAACGCACATCTTGCGAAGAATTCTCAAAAAATAGTATCTTTCACGCGTCGCATGTACACGCCTACGGAGGTACAGTTATTCTACGATGTCTTGGGCGAGCCATAGCCGCAAGGTATTATCAGAATTTTAGAGAATCTTATTTCTCATTAAGCGCCATTTGTCTCCCTAATAAGTGACGTTTATTATTTTGAGTCAGATATTCTGATTATCAGTGATTTACAACCTCTTATCTATATATGGTTAGGGGACAAAGGGGACAGGGGACACGGGGACGGGAATGTTTTTCAAAAAGACAAAACCTATCTATTAAATTAATATTATAATAATATATAATATATTATATATTATTATAATATTAATTCTATAATGTCTTTATTCAATTCAATTATTCTATTCAAAAATGGTTCCCGTCCCCGTGTCCCCTGTCCCCTTGTCCCTACAGCAAGAGGTATGGAATCCTTACGCACTGAGCATGCTACAAGCTCACCCTCTCAACTTGTTCCAAAATGGAACATGTTACTTAATGACACAATAGAGGTGGGAGATAGTTCAGTAGTCATGAAATTTCTAGGCGTTAAAAAAAGTGTTTGTGAGACAGTTCGGCTATTAATTAAGTCTTCCGATCAGAATAATTTGTTAGGTGAATATTATTTGACATTTGAGTAAGGAGAAATTCATTATAATCTCGGTAAAGTGTAAAAGGTGTAAAATAATTAGGTGGTTTCGAAATAATTGTGTATCTTTGTAGGCGATTATGGAAAATGAATATGAGCAAGTCAATAAACATTTTGGATAAAGATTATATACAATGGATTAAGGATCTGAGTTCACGTTATCGTAGAAGTCAGATAAAGGCTTCTGTAAAGGTGAATCAAGAAATGCTTCAGTTCTATTGGGAGCTGGGTAAAGATATTATGGAAAAGAAAGCTGAAAGCCGTTGGGGTAGTGGCTTTATGAAAAATCTGAGTAGAGATCTGAAGGAAGTGAATCCTGATGCGACTTGCTTTTCAGAGACGAATCTGCTGTATATGAAGAACTTCTATCTGCTCTACCAATCCTATTTGGAAATTACTCCACAGCTTGGGGAGCAATTTACTCAACAAGCTGTGGAGCAAAAGGAGAATGCAATTACTCCACAGCTTGTGGAGCAAATAAAAAATGATTTGTTTTCTGTACCATGGGGTCATCATCGTTTCATAATAGATAAGTTAAAAGAACAGCCAGAGAAAGCACTATTTTTCGTTCATCAGACGGTGGAGAACGGCTGGAGTAGGGATATGTTGCTGAACTTCATGGGTACTGATCTGTATGAGCGTCAAGGGCATGCGCTGACAAATTTCAAACTTACATTGCCAGAAGAGGCCAGTGATTTGGCACAAGAACTGACAAAAGATCCATACGATTTTGCATTTACTGGTATTACAGGCGCATACAATGAGCGTTTGCTGAAGGACAAATTATTAGGGAATATCACTCAGTTCTTGGTTGAATTAGGAACTGGCTTTGGATATTTGGGTAAAGAATACCGTATTCAAGTTGGAGAGAGAGAACAATTTTTAGACTTATTGTTCTACAACCTAAATCTTTCTTGTTATGTGGTCATCGAAGTGAAAATTGGAAAGTTTGAGTTTGCTGATATTGGCCAATTAGGTGGTTATGTGGTGGCTTGTAATCACATCTTACGAAAAGAAGGACGGGACAATCCGACAATAGGCCTACTTATATGTAAGGAGAAGGATCGTGTTCAAGCCCAATATGCATTGGAATCAAGCAGTCAGCCATTAGCTATCTCTGAGTATGAACTGGAGAAATTCTATCCAGAAAAGGTTGAAGGTACAATCCCAACTATTGAGGAAATCGAAGCAAAACTTAACGCAAGGTTAGTAGAAAAAGATGGGGCAGTGTAAGTATTGTGGTGAGGATGCGGGTTTCTTTTCGCATGTGCATAAGGAGTGCGAAGAGAAGCATAATCAGAGGGGCACTTCGCAGTAAGGCCGAAGGATAATCGGAGGAGGATAGAATTCTTAAAGGCTTAAGAGCGACACCTGAAGGCGAGCATGGTCAAGTCGTCGTTAGGTGCTGCACCGTTGCGGTGCGACTCCACCGTTTGGCTGAAGGTGTCGACCACCTGCCTGGCGGTTTGGGTTTTCATCTCTTGCATCATCTGTTGCAGCTTGTCGTTACTGAATTGCTCCTGTGCGAGGTTCTCGGCCTCGTTCAGTCCGTCAGTATAGATGAAGAGCAGCTTGCCGATGATATTGTCCAGTTCCTCTCCCTCAAAGTCGAGTTCAGGCCACAGGCCGATAGGTGCGTTCGACTGTACGTCGATGAACTCGCCGTCGAGCAGTGGGGGATTATGTCCTGCATTGCAGTAGTAGAGATGTCCTGTGGTGAGGTCGGCTTTGCCAATGAACATGGTGACGAACATGCCGTTGTCGTTTTTCTCCGACAGCTCGTTGTTCAGGCGGGTGGCAATGTCGCTGGGCTTGCGTCGTTGCTTGGCCAAAGCTCGGAAGAGCCGGATGGCCTGTGCCATGAAGAGTGAGGCAGGAACGCCCTTGCCGCTGACGTCGCCGAGGCAGAAGTAGAGCTGATTGTCGATGATCTCGAAGTCGAAGAGGTCGCCGCCCACCTCCTTGGCTGGAGTCATGAGTCCATAGAGGTCGAGGTCGCTGCGCTGGGGGAAGGTCTGCGGCACCATGGACATCTGAATGTCGCGGGCGATGCGCAGTTCGCTCTCGATGCGCTCCTTGGCGGTGGTGGTCTCCTCGAGCTGACCGTAGGCATCCTCGAGTTGGTGGTAGGCATGTTGCAGTCTGCGGGCTGCCAGCTGTCGGCGGTAGAGGTAGAAGCTGAGGAAGGCGATGACGAGCAGTGCGATGGCACTTGTTGCGATAATGAGGATCTGCTGAGAGTGCTCTTTCTCTTCTTGGGCTTGCATCTTCGACTGGTATTCGCTGATCTGCAGATTCTTATTGTGGGCTTCGAGGCTGTCGTTCTCGAACTTCATGGTAGCATTGGCCAGTTCTGCATCGCGGTTCTTGAGTGTGAGCATCAGGGCTTCTTCCTCCAGCTGTTTGTGCTCGAGCTCTTCGGCAGCCATGTCGAGTTGCATCTGCTGGTTGCGCAACTTCAGTTCCTTGGCTTCGATTTCCACGCGTCCCAGATCCATGGCGGCGGTCATTTCCATCAGCAGATGGTTGTTGCGCACGTTGTTGAGGGAGTCACGCATCTCCGAGTATCTCAATTGACTGTAGTAAGCTTTCTCGAAATCGCCCATGCGTTTATATATTAACCGCCGCGCGTCGAGGCTGAACAGCGGTGACAGTTTCTCGCAGAGAGTGAGCGCTTCTTCGTACTGATGGTCGTTGATCTTCCGCCACACAGCGAGGACACGCCCATGGCTGTCGTCGCGTCCATAGGCCTTCTTGGCTTTCTCGCGCTCGGCCCAGACATGATCGAACTCTTTCTGGTATTCAGCAGCATTCTTGGCATGATAGACGGTGGTATCCACCTTGCTGAGGCAGATGACCGACCAGGCGTTCAGCTTGTGCATCGCGCTGACATTGGGCTCTTTCAGGGCTTGTTCAGCATCGTGGCAGGCCTGTAGGACTTTTTTGTACGTCAGATTGATTCTGGCCAGCTCTATCCATGAGGCCGCAGCGCTCTCGTTGGGGAAGTGCTCGTGGAGATAGCTGATGGCTTTCCGGAAGTTCTGGATACCCTCCTGATAGTCGCCCATCATGCTCTGTATGGTGCCCATCACATGGGTGCCGGTATAGATACCGAACTTGTGGCCGTGGGTCAGGGCGTGTTGCTGCATGTCCTTGGCAGTGAGCTGCCCCTTGTTGCGCTGCTGGTGGTTGGCGAAGTAGAGGGCTTGATTGGCCCAGGTTTTGTAGAAGGTGCGCTCGTCGCCGGCTTTCTGGGCAGCCTCCTTCAAGCGGTTGGTCACGTCGATGAAGGCCGCCTCATCGTTCTTGCCGTAGAGCTGGTACATCTGTTTCTGCAGCTGTTCGATGTCACTGGCAGCGTCTGGCTGTGCCCACGTCCGGACCATGCCTGACAGAAGAAGCAGAATGAGAAGGATGAACTTTGCCATAACCTGATGATTTACATAATTATTCGGCAAATGTCAGAGTGAATCGATGCGATCGGCGTAGAGTCGGGTGGCGGCATCGTTGCGTTCGTCGTCAGTCATGTCGATCTTGGGGTGTATGTCGATGGGCTCGAGATTGATACCGAAGCGGTTGAGATTCTGATTGGTGTAGGTGAGCTGGGCGCCGAAGAGGCAGATGGTCCACGAGATCTGAACCCACAACATGAAGAGTGGCAGGGCGGCAAAGGAGCCGTAGATGGCATTGTAGCCCGTCACCCAGATCTGCGAGTAGATGTAGAACAGCTGGAGGATGTGCATGGCCACACCGGCGAGGATGCCTGGGATGATGGCGCACGACCACTTGACCTTCGTATTGGGCATGTAGACGTAGAGCAGCACGAAGAGCAGTGACATGAGGATGGACGGGGAGAGGTCGAGCAACCAATTGACACCGCTCGCGATCAACCTGAAGCGCTCTATCGCATTGGCTACCGTAGCCATGAAGATGGACAGACCCATCGATATGATGATGAGGATGGGGAAGATGAAGAACATGGCCAGATAATTGATGAGCGATCGCATGATGGGACGGGCATTGCTGACCTGCCAGATCTCATTGAAGGTCTCCTCGACATTGTTGACCAGCATCAGCGTGGTGTAAAGCATGAAGAGCAGACCGATGCCGAGGAAAACGCCGCTCTGGGTGTGGACGAGATAACGGTTGACGAAATCGACAATCAGGTCGGCCATCTGAGGCTGGGTGGACATCATCTCGCGGAACCAGATCTCGATGTACTTGTTGTAACCGAAACCTCGGGCGATGGCAAAGATCACTGCCAGAATGGGCACCATGGCGAGCAGCGAAGAGTAGGTGAGGGCAGCCGCCTGAGCCGTCACCCGCTTCTCGGTGAAGAAACGGATGGTCAGATACAGAATCCTGTAGATTTCCTTCAGACGCTTTTTTATCATAGGTGATAACCTTATCTATTTAAAAAGAAAACACTGCCTCTATAAGCCGGGTTCTGTTCCGCGTTAGCGGTGCCTGTCATTTATCTAGACCATGAGTCACCCCATGGCTCAAGCATTCTACCCTCCATCGTTTACTCGGGCGGGCAACCCTCAGACGACGGTATACATGAACTTGCAGCCCCCAGTCGGCACAGCCCAACGATCACCCGTTGGCTGGTGGTCTCTTACACCACCTTCTCACCCTTACCCCTCCGAAGAGAGGCGGTCGTTTTCTTCTGCCGGCACCTACTGTCACCAATAGCTTCCACTTTCAGAAGTGGGGCACCCTGTGCTGCCCGGACTTTCCTCTCGTGCCATGATGGCACCAGCGACAGACCGTGGCAGTGCTTTCAGCTTGCAAAGGTACGATTAAGCGAGCAAATATCCAAATAATAATTGGAATATTTCGTGCGTGAGTACCTTCGAGCGGAGCTCAAAGTTACGAATAAGTGAGTGAATTTCCAAATTTATTTTGCGATAATTGCGTATTTGCAACTAAAATAGTGGCGATTCCTTAAATTTGTCAGTATTTTAAGAAATAAGACCCCAATCGCAAATGCTCGTTAAGGGTACTGGGAAAATTGTTAAATTGGGACAAATTATTACGACATTTTGTCAGTATACAAAAAAAAGGCCATAAATTTGCACTCGAAAATGACGAGAGTGAGTTAACGCAACCCCATCGTTGCATAAGTAGAATTTAAATCATAACAAAATGACAGATAATATGAAAAAGATCGTAAATGTGGCAACACCAGCCGTATGCGCTGTTGCCTTGGTTCTCTCTGTAGCTGCCTTCACCAAGACCAATGCTGCTACAGCATCTCCTGCTCCTATCGTAGCGTCTGCTCCTGCAGGACAACCCGTAGACCTCACCTATGCAGCCGAAAAGGCACTGCCATCAGTGGTTTACATTAAATCAGTACAGAACTCGAAAGTTCAGACCATCGAGTACAGCGATCCCTTTGAGGATTTCTTCTCTGATCCCTTCGGTGGTTTCTTCGGACGTGGACAGGGTAACAACGGCAAGCGCCAGCGCCAGGTGCAGACACCGAAGCGCGCTGCTGCAGGCTCGGGTGTGATTATCTCTGCCGACGGTTATATCGTGACCAACAATCACGTTGTGGACGGTGCTGACGAACTGACAGTCAGTCTGACAGACAATAAGGAGTATTCAGCCCGTATCATCGGAACTGATAAGACCACTGACTTGGCTCTGATCAAGATCGACGGCAAGAACCTGCCTGCCATCACCATCGCCAACAGCGACAATGTGAGGGTCGGTGAATGGGTGCTCGCTGTGGGTAATCCACTCGGACTGAACAACACGGTGACAGCCGGTATCATCTCGGCCAAGGCCCGTACACTGGGTGCCAACGGTGTGGAGAGCTTTATCCAGACTGATGCAGCCATCAACCAGGGTAACTCAGGTGGTGCGCTGGTGAACACCCGTGGTGAGCTGGTGGGTATCAATGCCATGCTCTATTCCCAGACAGGTTCGAACATCGGCTACGGCTTCGCCATTCCTACTACGATTATGAACAAGGTGGTTGACGATCTGAAGCAGTATGGTAACGTGCAGCGTGCGATGATCGGTATCCAGGGTACTGACGTGAAGAACTACGTGGACGCTGAGAAGGAGAAGGATAAGGAGGTCGACCTCGGCACGATGGAGGGTATCTACGTGGCTAAGGTCGTAGAGGACGGTGCTGCAGAGGCTGCCGGACTGAAGGAGGGTGATGTGATCACCGCCGTAGACGGACAGAAGGTGACCAAGTTTGGTGAGCTGCAGGGTATCCTCGCCAAGAAGCGCCCTGGCGACAAGGTCAGCATCACTTACCTGCGCAACAAGAAGAGCAACACCGTGCAGGCTACGCTGAAGAACGAGCAGGGCAACACGAAGGTGGTGAAGAATGCCGATCTCGACGTGCTGGGTGGCAGCTTCCGTGTCATCACTGATGGCCAGAAAGAGCAGCTGAACATCGGCTACGGTCTGGAGGTCATCAAGATCAACGGTGGCAAACTGAAGGATGCAGGCGTGCCTAAGGGCTTCATCATCCAGAAGGTGAACGACCAGAGCATCAAGACCATCGAGGACCTGCAGGATGCCGTGAAGGAGGCCTCGACCAGCAAGGAGCCAGTGCTCTATATCCAGGGTATCTATCCGACAGGAAAGAAGGGCTATTTTGCCGTTCCTTTGGCCAATGAATAAGGAAAAATGCTAAAAAAGAGCCACGAATGTAAAAATTCGTGGTTTTTTTTTGGTCGTATCAATAAAAAGCCTTACTTTTGCAGAACGGCTAAAAACAATAACCACGATGAGACAACTAAAAATCACGAAATCAATAACCAACCGAGAGAGTGCCTCCCTGGAAAAATACCTACAGGAAATCGGTAAGGAGGAGATGATCTCGGCAGAGGAAGAAGTGGAACTTGCACAGCAGATACGTAAAGGCGACAAGAAGGCGCTGGAGCGGCTGACAAGGGCTAACCTCAGATTCGTGGTCTCTGTGGCGAAGCAGTATCAGAACCAGGGACTCAGTCTGCCTGACCTGATCAACGAGGGTAACCTTGGACTGCTGAAGGCTGCTGAGCGTTTCGACGAGACACGTGGTTTCAAGTTCATATCGTATGCTGTCTGGTGGATCCGTCAGAGTATCCTGCAGGCCATCTCAGAGCAGAGCCGCATTGTCAGGCTGCCTCTGAACCAGGTGGGATCGGTGAATAAGATCAATCGCGAGATCAACCGTTTCGAGCAGGCCAACGAGCGCAGGCCGTCGATTGAGGAGATTGCCGAGAAGATAGATCTGCCTGAGGACAAGATTGACGAGGCCATGAATATCAACGGGCACCACATCTCAGTGGATGCGCCCTTCACGGAAGGCGAGGACAACAGTCTGCTCGATATCATGCCTAACTCAGACTCACCGATGGCTGACATGTCGCTGGTGGCAGAGTCGCTGAAGGCTGAGATCCAGAATGCGCTGAGTGTGCTCAACGAGCGCGAGCGCAACGTGATAGAGGCTTCGTATGGTATCAACTGTCCGGAACTGACGCTCGAGGAGATTGGTGAGAAGTTCGGCCTGACACGTGAGCGCGTGCGCCAGATCAAGGAGAAGGCCATCCGAAAGCTCAGGATGTGTACAAAGAATAAGGTATTAAAGACATATTTAGGATAAATGAAAATGATTAGAAACATGGCGTTAGCCATCCTGCTGTTGGCAGTTGTGCCCCAAGCGGCCACTGCACAGAATATACAAGTTCCCCAGGCATACATGTTTGGTTTTGCAGCTTCCTTTAACGACTCTACCGTCTTCTTCACCGATATCCAACAGGTGGACAGCGTGTGGGTGACCAAGAAGAAAGGTTTCCTTGCAGGCAGAAGCAACTATGCCTATCAGCTGCGCAACTACTGTGAGCAGAAGATGGACCTGCCCAAGCGTACCTGTGTGGTGGTCAGTTCATTGAAACGGAAGGAAGTAGAGAAGAAGTATAAGAAGATGATGAAGAAATATGTAGGCAAGAAAGCCAAGAACTACGATGTGCGCTACATCCCATCATCAGACTTCAAGTTCGAAGCCGTTGATATGAATTCAAATTAAAATAAGAATCCCTGCCAAGCGGCAGGGATTTCTTGTTTATTGAGTGAGCAGATACTGCTTGAAATCAGCGAAGTCCTTCGTCATGGGAACGCTCTGTTTCGTGCCTCTCATGAAGGCTGCCAGACGATCAGGAATCTCCACGTCGATGCCAAGGATCTCGTCGACCTTCTCCTTGAACTTGGCAGGATGGGCTGTCTCACAGAAGACACCATACTCGCCCTCCTGAAGTCCCTCGACGAGGGCCTGGTAACCACAGGCACCATGAGGATCGAGGATATACTTCGTGTCCTGATAGCACTGGCGCATGGTCTCACGAATCTGGTCGTCGCTGTAGGTGGCGCCACTGATTAGCGATGTGATGCGCTCGTGGCTTTTGCCATAGAGATCATAGATACGAGCGAAGTTGGAGGGATCGCCTACGTCCATCGCATTGGCGAGTGTCTGCTTCGAGGGCTTCGGCTCGTATTTGCCAGTCTGGAGATACTTGAAGAAGATATCGTTGGCATTGTTAGCAGCGATGAAACGCTTCACGGGCAGACCCATGGCATGGCCGAAGAGGGCAGCACAGATATTGCCGAAGTTACCTGATGGCACACACATCACAAGAGATTGACGATTTGACGATTTACGATTTACGATTTCCTTCATGCGAGCGTAGGCATTGAAATAGTAAAATGCCTGAGGCAGGAATCGGGCTACGTTGATGGAGTTGGCAGAGGTGAGCTTCATGTGCTGATTGAGTTCTGCGTCCATGAAGGCATTCTTCACGAGGGCCTGACAATCGTCGAACACACCATCGACCTCGATAGCTGTGATGTTCTTGCCAAGGGTCGTAAACTGGCACTCCTGAATAGGTGACACCTTACCTTTGGGATAGAGCACATAGACATGGATGCCGTCGACACCCAGGAAGCCGTTGGCCACAGCAGAGCCCGTGTCGCCAGAGGTGGCTACGAGCACGTTCACCTGCTGACCTTTTCCCTCCTGACGGATGAAATACTGAAGCAGGCGCGCCATGAAGCGGGCACCTACGTCCTTGAAGGCGAGCGTGGGGCCGTGGAAGAGTTCGAGGGTGTAGATGTTATCCTTGATATTCACGACAGGACAGTCGAACGACAGCGTATCGTATACAATATCCTTGAGGGCATCAGGGTCTACATCCTCGCCAAAGAAGGCGTTGGCAACTGTGTAGGCAATCTCCTGGAATGACATCTTGTCGATATCGTCGAAGAAAGCCTTGGGCAGTTGGTTGATTCTTTCCGGCATATAGAGACCGCGGTCTTCTGCGAGACCTTTTACCACTGCCTTATGAAGGTCAGCGATAGGGGCTTTACCATTGGTACTGTAATACTTCATTTAATATTGAACATTGAAGATTGAACATTGAAAATTATGAGATGGCCATAAGGGCCTGCATAAACTCGTTGAGTTTCAGGAGACCATAGGCGCCATTGACACAACTGACTTCGTCGTACTGCTGAACCTCATCAGGCTCGATGCCACGATACCAGATGAGGAAGGGCACAGGCTGTCCCACATGGATGCGCTGCTCCACTGGCGTGAGATGATCAGGGAGTACGGCGATACATACGGGCTCATCCCAGGTTTGCACCTTATTATATATAGGGGCGATAAGTCGCCGATCGAGATACTCGATGGTCTTGAGCTTCAGTTCGAGGTCACCGTCATGGCCTGCCTCATCGCTGGCTTCTACGTGTACAAACACGAAATCGTCGCTCTCAAGAGCATCAATCGCTGCCTGGGCTTTTCCTTCGTAGTTGGTATCTGCCAGACCCGTGGCACCTTCCACCTCCACAATCTTCAGACCTGCATAGTGCCCAATACCTCGGATCAGATCGACAGCAGAGATCACGGTGCCAGACTTCACCTGCGGATATTGTTGCATGAGCGTCTCCATCGAAGGACGATAGCCGCCACTCCAAGGCCAGATGCTGTTAGCCTGACGCTCGCCGCGTTTTGCACGCTCCTGATTGAAAGGATGAGCAGCCAATAATTCTTGCGATTTCAGAATCATCTCGTTAATGAGGTTGGCAGTCTGTTGAGCCGTCATTCGTCCATTTTCAATAGGCGCATTGTCCTCTGCCTTGACCAAGAGAGGTCTCCACTCTTCATTGGGATGATCATGGGGTGGGGCGCAGACGATATGCTTCGAGCCTCCCTTGATGACCAACAGATGACGATACTGGATGCCAGTGATAAACTTCACAAGCTCATAACCAGCTTTCTCGTTGATGGGCTTGGCAAGGTTCTCGTTCAGATATTTGATGAGTACATCGGCATCGGCTGTCTCCAGATTACCACCATTGTGAGTGATAATCTTGCCATCAGCGAGTGTGATGATATTGCAGCGGATAGCCATGTCGTCATCAGCCATCTCGTAGCCGATAGAGGCTGCCTCGAGAGGACCACGTCCTTCGTATACCTTATTCAGGTCATAGCCCAGAATAGCTGTATTGGCTACCTCAGAGCCAGGAGGGAATCCCTCAGGAACTGTCACCAATCGTCCACAGCGGCCTTCACGGGCCAACTGGTCCATCATGGGCTTATGGGCATATTGCAATAAGGTCTTCCCACCGAGTCTCTCGACGGGAAGATCTGCCATGCCATCACCTAAAATAATGATGTGTTTCATAAAGAATAACCGTGTTAATCCGTGTAATCCGTGCCTTAAATATTCGCAATACTCATAATGTTCGCGAAGACACCAGCGGCTGTTACAGCGGCACCAGCGCCGTAGCCCTGGATCAGCATGGGGTACTCCTTATATCGTTCTGTGGTCAGCAGCACGATATTATTAGAGCCCTCGAGACCATAGAACGGATGTCCGTAAGGAACCTCCTTCAACGCCACATTGGTCTTGAACGATGACGGATTATTCTCGTCGGCTTCCATCGTGGCTACAAAGCGCCAACGCTTATTCTCAGCCTCGAGCACCTTACGACGTGCCTCGAAGTCGGCATCAAGTTCAGGCAGACGCTTCCAGAAATCATCAATTGATCCCTCGAAATAGCTGTCGGGTACGAAGAGATGCTTCTCCACATCATCTTGTTCTACCTTATAACCAGCCTCACGGGTCAGGATGACGAGCTTGCGGATGACGTCAGTACCACTGAGGTCGATACGTGGGTCAGGCTCAGAGTAACGCTGCTCCTTAGCACGCTTCACTGTCTCAGAGAAGGGCACATCAGCTGCAATCTCGTTGAAGATGAAATTCAGCGTACCTGAGAGGATAGCCTCGATCTTCAGGATCTTGTCACCAGAGTTACAGAGGTCGTTGATGGTACCAATGATGGGAAGACCAGCACCAACGTTAGTCTCGTAACGGAACCACACACCACGATCGCGAGCCGTCTGACGAAGTTTCAGATAGCTGTCATAGTCGCTCGAAGCAGCAATCTTGTTGGCAGCAACTACTGATATGTTATGCTCCAGGAATGTCTGATATAGTAATGCAATCTGACGGCTGGCTGTACAATCGACGAAGACAGAATTGAAGATGTTCATCTTCACAATCTCGTCGCGCATGTGATCTGTATTGGCAGGGAAGCCGGCACGCAGGATCTTCTCATAGTTATCGAGGTCGATACCATCGCGATCGAGTACGAAGTTGTCGACATCACTGATACCCACCACATTCAGCTTCAGGCGACGTGACTGCATGAGGAACTGCTGCTGGGTACGGATCTGCTCGAGCAGCATGCCGCCCACAGTACCAATACCGCAGATGAAGAGGTTGAGCACCTTGTATTCTGATAGGAAGAATGAGTCGTGGAGCACGTTGAGTGACTTGCGCAGGAAACGGCCATCCACTACGAATGAGATGTTCGTCTCTGAGGCACCCTGTGCACAGGCAATCACACTGATACCAGAACGTCCCAGTGTACCAAACAGCTTACCAGCGATACCTGGGGTCTGTTTCATGTTCTCGCCCACGATGGCGATGGTAGCAAGTCCACTCTCCACCTGCATGGGGAACATGGCTCCTGTCTCGATCTCTTTGGCAAACTCTGCATTCAGTACCTCTGCAGCTGCCTCAGCATCCTCGTCACGAACACCAATAGAGGTAGAGTTCTCTGACGAAGCCTGAGATACCATAAACACGGAGATACCCTTGTTGGCCAGTGTCGTAAAGATACGGCGGTTCACACCAATCACACCCACCATTGAGAGACCAGTTACGGTAATCAATGATGTACCCTTAATGCTTGAGATACCCTTGATGGGCTTGTTGTCGTCCTCAATCGTCTCTTTAATCAGTGTACCAGGGTGTTCAGGGTTGAAGGTGTTCTTCACCTTGATAGGTATATTCTTGACGCAGACGGGATAGATGGTAGGCGGATAAATCACCTTGGCTCCGAAGTTACAGAGCTCCATCGCCTCTACGTAGGAAAGTTCATTGATGGTGTAGGCACTCTTGATGACCTTCGGATCAGCTGTCATGAATCCGTCGACATCCGTCCAGATCTCCAGTACCTCTGCATTCAGCACGGCAGCGATGATAGAGGCTGTGTAGTCTGATCCTCCACGCCCCAGGTTGGTGGTCTCGTGGGTGTCACGGTCACGGGCAATGAATCCTGGTACCACATACACATTCTTCTCGCTGAGATCCTTAAAGGCCTCCTTCACCAGCTGGGTGGTCAGGTCTGCATCAATCACGTGCTTACCCTGCTTCTTCTCTGTGCGGATGAAGTCGCGAGCATTCATGCGGATACCATTCTTCACCATCGCTGCCACGATATGTGAACTCAGTCGCTCACCATAGCTCACAATGGCATCCTCTGTCTTCCTCGACAGGTCATGGATCAGGTACACACCGTAGAAGATACTCTTCAACTGGTCGAAGAGCTGGTCTACATTATTGAATAAGTCAATGCGCTTTTTGTCATCCTGGATGATGGCCTCGATCATCTGGTGGTGGCGGGTCACCATCGCGTCGAATTCCTCACGATAGTGCTCATCTCCCTGCTTGGCCATCTGAGATGTGGCGATCAGTTTGTCGGTGATGCCGTCAAGTGCACTTACTACTACTACGACAGGTTGCGTCCGAGCCTCTGTCTCCACAATTTTTTTCAAGCTAAGAATGCTTTTTACGGAACCTACGGACGTTCCGCCGAATTTCATTACTTTCATATTTCTATGCAATTTATCTTGCCTAACGGTACCCCTCAACAAGCGGGGCTTCCTCCATTGGCGCTGCAAAGGTACAACGAACGGAGCAAACTACCAAAAAAAATCGCAAGTTTTTTAGTCTTGATGGGAAATATTGAAATAATACTGGCCTCTGGAACGGGTGATGCGGCCATAGTTGATGGCATGGGTGGGGCAGTGATGATAGCAGGCCAGACAACACGTACAGTTGCCGTTATGGAGCCATGTGGGAGGTGTGCCTGAGATGTTATCCACAGGACAGACCTTGGCACATTTGCCACATTGGATGCAGGCATCGGCATCAACCATGAACTTGCGATCAGTAACCATGTGCTTGTTGAAATAAGCCCCCAACACATAGGAGTAAAGACGAGGGGTGGATCCACGCTCAAGTTCCTCAATGCCACGTTTACAGTCCCTGATGATGGGAATGATGTGGGCTGTCTGTCGCTTGGCATTCTCAATCTTCCAGGCTTCCTTCTCTGGCGTGTCTGTATACATAAACGGCAGGCAGACATAGCTCTCAGGCATGATGACAGAGAAGAGCGTCTCTGCCTGAAGACCAACGGTGAACAGTTCCTTATTGAGAATCGTCATGCATTCTCCCATATTGTCGCCACAGGTAGTCAGTGCCCAACAGAAGGTGTTCGTCCCAATCCCTTGAAGATGAAGTCTATGGATGAAATCCCTGACGATATGTGGAGGCTGCCATCCGTGCGTGGGGAAGCAGAATCCGATGCGTTCATCTGGTTGGAGAGTGAAGCTATATCGTCCCTCTCTGATGAGATCAGGGATGCTGAGAAGTGTTTCGTTGAGTGCTTCAGCTATCTGCTGAGCCACCCATTTTGTGTTGCCTGTGCCTGAGAAATAGAATATCATGGGTGCAAAGTTACAAATAATATTTGGATTATCGCCAAAAAATATGTAACTTTGCAAGCGAAATGACAAACGAATATCAGATAAGGGTAGCGCCTGAAGTGGCGGCGCAGGAGGATAGGCTGAAGGCTTATCTGGCTGATGAACAGGGTATTGACGTGAGAACCATCTATGGCGTAAGGATCCTGAAAAGGAGCATTGATGCACGCCAGAGACAGATCTTCGTAAATTTAAAGGTACGCGTATATGTGAATGAACAGCCTCACGATGATGAGTTTGTCAGGACAGAATATCCCAATGTAGAGGGACGGCCACAAGTGATTGTCGTGGGAGCAGGGCCTGGAGGACTGTTTGCTGCCTTGAGACTGATAGAACTGGGCTTGCGCCCCATCGTTTTGGAGAGAGGCAAGGACGTGCATGAGCGTAAGAAGGACCTGGCTAACATCACCAAGACCCAGAAGGTGGATGCTGAGAGCAACTACTGTTTTGGTGAGGGTGGGGCTGGTGCCTACTCGGACGGGAAACTCTATACAAGAAGCAAGAAACGAGGCAATACAGACAAGATCCTGAATGTGTTCTGTCAGCATGGAGCATCGACGGCTATCCTCGCTGATGCCCATCCGCATATTGGTACCGACAGACTCCCCAAAGTTATCGAGGCCATGCGTAACACCATCATCAACTGTGGTGGCGAGGTGCATTTTCAAACGCGTATGACGGGATTGATTATTCGTGGAATGAGGAATGTGGAATGTGGAATGAGATTACCTGCAGATGGAGAAGAAGTGCGTGTGATTGGGGTTGAAGCAGAAGACAATTCTCATTCCACATTCCACCTTCCACCTTCCACAAAAGAATTCCTTGGCCCTGTTATCTTAGCTACAGGTCACTCAGCACGAGACGTTTACAGATATTTGGCTGAAGCAAAGGTTGAGATAGAGGCAAAGGGTATCGCAGTAGGTGTTCGCCTGGAACATCCCTCGCAGTTGATAGACCAGATACAGTATCACTCGAAGCAGGGCAGGGGCAAGTATCTGCCAGCTGCGGAGTACTCGATGGTGACGCAGGTGGATGGACGAGGCGTCTACTCTTTCTGTATGTGTCCTGGAGGGTTTGTGATTCCTGCGGCAACGGATAAGCAGCAGATTGTGGTGAATGGTATGAGTCCCGCCAATAGAGGAACGGCTTGGAGTAACTCTGGAATGGTTGTTGAAGTCAGACCTGAGGATATCGGAAATGAAGAATCAGGAGATCCGTTGAGGGTGATGCGGTTTCAGGAGGAACTCGAGAAAATATGCTGGCAGCAGGGTAACATGAAGCAGACTGCTCCTGCGCAGAGGATGGCAGACTTCGTGAATGGACGCCTGAGTTATGACCTGCCAAAGTCATCCTATGCCCCAGGCTTGATTTCCAGTCCGTTGCACTTCTGGTTGCCGAAGATGATTTCCAAACGGCTTCAGGAAGGTTTCAAGACCTTCGGACGTAATGCCCATGGGTTCCTGACGAATGAGGCTGTCATGATAGCCGTAGAGACCAGGACATCCTCACCAGTGCGTATCATCAGGGATAAGGAAACACTGCAACATGTTCGGATTCAGGGACTTTTCCCCTGTGGCGAAGGGGCAGGATATGCTGGTGGTATCGTCTCTGCAGGCGTAGATGGAGAACGATGTGCAGAGATGTGTGCCGCCTATTTACAAAAAAACTAAAAAATATTTGGAGTTTTCAAATCTTTTTCGTAACTTTGCCACAAAGAAAAATGTTTAACTAATTTGTTTTGAACTATGAACAGGGAGGAACAATTTGTCATTACGATCAGTCGCCAGTTTGGAACAGGCGGCCATGAGATTGGAGCGGAGTTGGCACGCAGGCTTGACGTGAAACTGCTCGACAAACAGATTCTTAATGAGGTGGCCAGGCGCAACCATGTTGTCGAAGAGGCTATGGAGAAGATTGAGTCGCGTAATCCCTTGTGGCGCGATGACTTCACCAACTTCTATCAGAACTACATGAGCAAGGCCGAGTATGATGGTCAGGAGCATGACCAGACCTCACGTGACTTATTCAAGGCCCAGGCAGATGCCATCCGGAAGATTGCTTCTGAAGAGTCGTGTGTGATTGTGGGACGATGTGGTTTCCATATCTTTGAAAACCATCCCAACTGTCTGAAGATCTTTATCCACTCCACAGAAGACTGTCGCAAACGTAGAATCGCAGAGAAGTATGGTCTTGACCTGCGGGATGCAGCTGCGATGGTGGTGGATAATGATTACAGTCGTGAACTTTACACCAAGACTTTCACAGGTAAGGACTGGACGGATGCGAGGAACTATGACATCTCCATCGACGTCAGAAAATTCGGCATTAACGGTGCTGTAGACTTCTTGATGAAGTGCATAGAATGAAGTGAAAAGCGAAAAGTGGAAAGTGAAGAATGAAAAATTAGGGAAATAATTTGTGTATATACCGATTTTTTAGTAATTTTGCACGCGAATTCGACGAGCCGTAGTCCGGCGAAGTCAATTTTCTTAACGAAATTTCGAAGATAGTAATTACTAAAGAATCGGTATAATGAATATTTCCTACAAATGGTTGAAGGAATACGTTGATTTCGACCTGACGGCTCAGCAAGTGGCTGATGCATTGACGTCAACAGGACTCGAAGTCGACGCATTGGAAGAAGTACAGAGTATCAAAGGTGGTCTGAAGGGACTCTATGTGGGTAAGGTGCTCACCTGTGAGGCCCATCCTAACAGCGACCATCTGCATGTGACGACAGTAGACTTAGGCAAAGGTGAGCCATCACAGATTGTGTGTGGTGCTCCTAATGTGGCAGCTGGTCAGAAGGTGATTGTTGCCGACCTCGGTTGTGTGCTCTATGATGGTGATAATGAGTTCGTTATTAAGAAATCAAAGCTTCGTGGTGTGGAGTCTAACGGTATGATCTGTGCAGAGGATGAGATCGGAATCGGTCATGACCATTCCGGTATCATCGTATTGCCGGAGGATGCTGTTGTGGGTACGCCTGCTGCTGAGTATTATCATCTGGAGAGCGACTGGCTCATTGAGGTGGATATCACAGCCAACCGTGCTGATGGTCTCTCTCATTGGGGTGTAGCCCGTGACCTCTATGCCTGGCTGAAGAGCAATGGCTACGAGACCTCGTTGCATCGTCCTGACTGCTCTAAGTTCAAGGTGGAGAATCATGACCTGCCTATCGAGGTGGTGATTGAGAATCAGGAGGCCTGCAAACGCTATGCTTGTGTGAGTGTTACTGACTGTGAGGTGAAGGAATCTCCTGAGTGGCTGAAGAACAAGCTGACCACCGTTGGCCTGCGTCCTATCAATAACATCGTGGATATCACCAACTATGTGATGATGGCCTACGGACAGCCTCTGCACACCTTCGATGCAGACATGGTGAAGGGTCACAAGATTGTGGTGAAGACCATGCCTGAGGGCACACCTTTCCAGACACTCGACGGTGAGGAGCATAAGCTCTCAGATCGCGACCTGGCTATCTGTAATGCTGAGGAGCCGATGTGTATCGCTGGTGTATTCGGCGGAAAGGGTAGTGGTACCTACGAGACAACGAAGAACGTGGTTCTCGAGAGTGCCTATTTCCATCCTACATGGATTCGCAAGAGTGCACGTCGTCATGGTCTGAGCACTGATGCCAGCTTCCGTTTCGAGCGTGGTGTTGATCCCAATGGTACCATCTATGCCCTCCAGCAGGCAGCCATCCTTTGTCAGGAACTGGCTGGTGGTAAGGTCTCTATGGAGGTTTGCGATGTCTATCCCGAGCCCATGAAGAATGCGGTGGTTGAACTCAACTATGAGTATGTCAACAACCTCATTGGTAAGGTGATTCCCGTTGAGACCATCAAGAGTATCTGCGACAGTCTGGAGATGAAGGTGTTCAATGAGACTGCCGAGGCTCTGACACTCGAGATCCCTGCCTATCGTGTGGATGTTCAGCGTCCTTGTGATGTGGTGGAGGATATCCTGCGCATCTACGGATATAATAATGTGGAGATTCCTACCCAGCTGAAGGGTTCGCTCGTCATCAAGGGCGATGAGGACCGTAAGCATAAGCTCGCTAACCTCGTCAGTGAGCAGCTCGTGGGCGAGGGCTTCAATGAAATCCTGAACAACTCGCTGACAAAGGGTGCCTACTACGAGGGTCATAATGCCTATCCTGCAGAGAATTGTGTGAAGATCATGAATCCGCTCTCTACTGATTTGAATGTGATGCGTCAGACTTTGCTCTTCGGAGGTCTGGAAAGCATTCAGTATAATGTCAATCGTAAGCGTGGAAACCTGCGTTTCTTCGAGTTTGGAAATGTCTATACCTTCACTCCTGAGAAAGAGAATGCGGATGATCCGATGCAGGCCTATAAGGAGCAGTATCATTGTTCGCTGCTGGTGACTGGTAAGCGTGTCGAAGGCTCTTGGGCTCATCAGAATGAAGACTCGAGTATCTATGAGCTGAGAGCCTACGTCATCAACATCATTCGCCGTATCGGTGTGCCAAGTAATCAGCTCGTCTTCAAGAAGTCTGAGAACGATATCTTCTCGACAGGTATGACCGTTGAGAATCGTGGTGGTAAGAAACTCTACGAGATAGGTATCATCTCCAAGAAACTCCAGAAGCAGTTTGGTCTCGATAACCCTGTGTATTATGCAGAATTGAACTGGACGGCCCTGATGAAGTTAGCCAAGAAGAACGTGGTGCTTTATACCGAAGTGCCCAAGTTCCCGGCTGTGAGCCGCGACCTGGCATTGTTGGTAGATAATAGCGTTGAGTTTGCTCAGATTGAGCAGATTGCCCGTCAGACGGAGAAGAAACTCCTGAAGAAGGTCGAACTCTTTGATGTCTATGAGGGTGACAAGCTGCCTGCTGGCAAGAAGAGCTACGCTGTGAACTTCGTCCTCCAGGATGAGGAGAAGACGATGGGTGACAAGCAGATCGATGCCATCATGCAGAAGCTCATCACCAACCTCAAAAAGCAACTGAACGCCGAGTTGAGATAATAAATCGTCAATCGAAAATTCGTAAATCGTAAATAATATGGGAAGAGCATTTGAATATCGTAAAGCTACGAAGCTGAAGAGATGGGGCCACATGGCCAAGACATTCACAAAGATCGGTAAGCAGATTGCCATTGCCGTGAAGGCAGGCGGTCCAGAGCCGGAGAACAATCCTACACTGCGTGCTATCATCGCCAATGCCAAGCGTGAGAACATGCCGAAGGACAACATTGAGCGTGCTATCAAGAACGCGATGGGTAAGGACCAGAGCGACTACAAGGAGGTAACCTACGAGGGATATGGCCCTCACGGAATCGCTATCTTCGTGGAGACGCTGACTGACAACACCACCCGTACTGTTGGTGATGTTCGTTCAGTATTCAACAAGTTTAATGGTAACCTGGGTACTCAGGGCAGTCTGAGTTTCCTCTTCGACCACAAGGCTGTGTTCACCTTCAAGAAGAAGGACGGACTGGATATGGACGAGATGATCCTCGACCTGATTGACTACGGTGTAGAGGATGAGTTCGATGAGGACGAGGAGGAGAACAGCATCACCATCTATGGCGATCCTTCTTCATTCGGTGCTATCCAGAAGCACTTGGAGGAGAATGGTTTCGAGGTGACAGGTGCTGAGTTCACCCGTATCCCCAACGACCTGAAGGATGTGACGCCTGAGGAGCGTGAGACCATTGACAAGATGGTTGAGAAACTCGAGGACTTCGATGATGTCCAGACGGTTTACACCAACATGAAGCCCGAATAAAAACTAATAACCCTCGCCGCTTGGCGGGGGCTATTTGTTTAATAATCCTTATCGGTGAAAGCTACCTCCATCAGCACTTTCTGGGGGTCTTTCTCCGAATGATAAGTATAGGCAAAGCGATACTTGTTGTCCTTATAGACCTTCATCGTCGTCGTATTCTTCAACTCGGTTTTCAAAGCCCCTACAGCATCAATCTTCTGCAGTACCACTTCACTGTCGGCATTACCCATCAGGGTATAATAATAGTGGATGGTATGAGTGGCGCGCTCGAATGTCAGACTGTCCAGACGGGTCGTCTGGTCAATCCTGATGGGACAATGCTTGGCCGTATACTCCTTCGACTCCCTTTCACATCTGTCTTCCAAAGACTCCTGACACCCTGTCAATATGAGGGCTAAGATGGCTATTACATACAAATTTTTCATAACGAATGCCTATTTTGGGTGCAAAGTTATAAAAAAAAGTAAAAATATTCGTTTAGCGACGATTATTTTTGTAATTTTGCAGATTATAGCACGTAAAAGAACATGAATCATATAAGAAACTTCTGTATCATCGCTCATATCGACCACGGTAAGTCTACCTTGGCTGACCGAATGCTGGAGTTTACCAAGACCATTCAGGTGACTGAAGGTCAGATGCTCGATGATATGGACCTGGAGCGCGAACGTGGCATCACCATCAAGAGTCATGCCATTCAGATGGAGTATATGCACCAGGGCGAGAAATATATCCTGAACCTCATTGATACCCCGGGACATGTGGACTTCTCCTACGAGGTCTCCCGTTCCATAGCTGCCTGCGAAGGTGCCTTGTTGGTCGTTGATGCCACGCAGGGCGTACAGGCACAGACCATCTCGAATCTCTACATGGCCATCGACCATAATCTGGAGATTATCCCTGTCATCAACAAGATTGATATGCCCTCAGCCATGCCCGACGAGGTGGAGGATGAGATTATCGACCTCATCGGGTGTGATCGCTCAGACATCATCCGTGCCTCAGGTAAGACAGGTGAGGGTGTCGAGCAGATCCTCGATGCTGTGGTAGAGCGCATCCCCCATCCGGAAGGTGATGAGGAGGCGCCCTTGCAGGCCCTGATCTTCGACTCGGTGTTCAACTCCTTCCGAGGCATCATTGCCTATTTCAAGATTGTGAACGGTGTCATCCATCAGGGTGATCATGTGAAGTTCTTCAATACCGGTATGGAGTATGATGCCGATGAGGTGGGCGTGCTGAAGATGGATATGATTCCCCGTAAGGAACTGCGCACAGGCGACGTGGGCTATATCATCTCTGGTATCAAGAACTCCAAGGAGGTGAAGGTGGGTGATACCATCACTCATGTGGCTACCCCTTGTAGTGCTGCCATCGAGGGCTTTCAGGAAGTGAAGCCGATGGTGTTCGCTGGTGTATATCCCATCGATCCCACAGATTATGAGAACCTGCGTGCATCCTTGGAGAAACTGCAGTTGAACGACGCCTCACTGACCTTTACACCTGAGAGTTCCGTGGCCCTCGGCTTCGGCTTCCGTTGTGGATTCCTCGGACTGCTCCACATGGAGATTGTGCAGGAGCGACTGGATCGTGAGTTTGATATGGATGTCATCACGACGGTGCCCAACGTATCCTATATGTGTTACACCAAACAGGGTGAGGTAAAGGAGGTGCATAACCCCTCTGGTCTGCCCGACCTGACGATGATAGAGCATATTGAAGAGCCCTATATTCGTGCTTCGATCATTACTGCGGCCGACTATATCGGTCCTATCATGACCCTCTGTCTGGATAAGCGCGGAGAGTTGATCGACCAGCAGTATGTCAGCGGAAACCGTATTGAACTCCACTTTATGCTGCCGCTGGGTGAGATTGTGATTGATTTCTATGATAAGCTGAAGTCTATTTCGAAGGGCTATGCCTCATTCGACTATCATGTCGATGGGTTCCGTCCTTCCAAACTGGCCAAGCTGGATATCCTTCTGAATGGAGAACCTGTGGATGCGCTCTCTACGCTGACTCATCAGGATAATGCCGTCACCTTTGGCCGTCGGATGTGTGAGAAGCTGAAGGAGCTGATTCCCCGTCAGCAGTTTGATATTGCCATTCAGGCTGCTATTGGTGCCAAGATCATTGCGCGTGAGACGGTGAAGCAGGTTCGTAAGGATGTGACTGCGAAGTGCTACGGCGGTGATGTCAGCCGTAAGCGTAAGTTGCTCGAGAAGCAGAAGCGGGGCAAGAAGCGCATGAAGCAGATTGGTAATGTCGAAGTGCCTCAGAAAGCCTTCCTGGCTGTGCTTAAACTTGATTAATTCTAATAACATAATATTAAAAACCTATGCCGAATATCAGTATTACGACAAGAGATGTGGCACGTGAACTGGCTCGTCGTTACAGTACGATGACACACGATGAGCTTGACCTCCTCGAGAGTATTCTCGTGCCCATGAAGTTTGCCAAAAACGAATTGGTCCTGAAGGAAGGAGAAACATGTACTAACATTTATTGGGTTGTTAAGGGATTAGTACGTCAGTTCTATTTCAAGAACGACAAGGAACTGACAGAGTACATGGCGACTGAGAACAGTATCGTCATGTGTATTGAGAGTCTGTTCCGCGAGCAGCCTTCTCAGTTGCAGATCAAGGCGCTGGAGCCCACCATTCTGATTGCCCTGCCAAAGGCCGAGCTCGAGGCAGTGGCCATGAAGAGTGTGAACATCCAGATTCTGTATCGTAAGATTCTGGAGGAGTCGCTCATCCTGAGCCAGCACCATGCCGACATGCTGCGCTTTGAGAGTGCTCAGGATCGTTATGCGAAGTTGGTGAAGAACCAGCCACAGCTGGTACTTCGCGCACCGTTGGTGTATATCGCCAGCTATCTTCAGATGACTCCGGAGACCCTGTCGAGAGTTCGTACGGCAGCCTTGATGGAAGGAAGGGGTTAATTCCTCTTCAGGAAGAGGGCGTGGTCTATGCAACGAGGCAGCTCTTCCTGATAATGCGTGACGTAGATGAGGGTGACGGCTGGATTCTGACAGTAGCGGTCCACGATGTCCTTCACCATCCTGCGATTCACATCATCCAGTCCATGAAGCGGTTCGTCGAGTATCAACAGGTCGGGCTCCTTGACGAATGCCCTGGCCAATAAGACCAGTCGCTGCTCTCCACTTGACATCTCCATAAACTTCCGCTCAGCGAGTTCACCAATGCCAAAGACACCCAGCCATTTCCGGCATTGCTCTTTCTCTGCATCATTGGGTCTGACATAGAGTCCGATGGTATCCTTCAGTCCGCTGGCCACAATCTGGATGGCGGGGATGTTCTGTTTATAGCTGCGGTGCATCTCAGGCGATACATAGCCGATGTGTTTCTTGATATCCCAGATACTCTCACCCGAACCACGCTTGTGCCCAAAGAGTGAGATGTCACAGGCATAGCTCTGCGGATTGTCTGCACAGACCAGCGAGAGTAGGGTAGACTTCCCGCTGCCGTTATCTCCTGACAGCGACCAGTGCTCTCCCATTCTGACTGTCCAGTCCAGATCCTTCAGGATTGTCCGCTCACCATATCGGATGCTTACCTTGTTAAAATGGATAATATTTTGTGGAATGTGGAAGGTGGAATGTGGAATGAGATTACCTTGGAGGGAATTCTCTGCCGCAGAACTATTCTCATTCCACATTCCACATTCCACATTCCTCGAAAAAGATCTCTTCCTTAAAACTCTCATCTCCCGCACCTCCACGATATGCGTGATGAAATCCGGTATCTCGTCCGTCTTGGCCAGTACCAGGATAATCTGCAACCCTTGTTCCTTAGCCAGCATCGTGAGGAGTTCTTTCAACTGGTCACGCGTCGGTGCATCCAGTCCGATAAACGGATTCTCCATGATGAGCACACGCGGCTTGGTGAACAGTGAAGCAGCCAGTTTGTATTTGCGCAGTTCCCCGCTCGAGAGCAGGATGATATACTTGTCGAGCAGATCCTTCAGATGAAACAGTTCATAGATATGCTGCTGAAAGGCACGACGCTCTGGTGTATCCTCTCCAGCCAGCCGGAAAGCCTCCTCGAGTTTGCTCCCAACGGTGGGCGTCTCCTCGTCAATCTCCATCTGGTTCCAGCGCTGTTGCAGGAAGTAGGTCTTGTCATTGTCTCCTCCGTAGGTGTCACGGAAAGTGATGTGTTTCAGATTGTTATAAGGCTCGTCGAATCCATACTTCACCATGTCGGGGAAAGCCGGATGCCGTCCTGTGATCATATCCACGAACATAGACTTTCCTGAGCCGTTTCGCCCGATGATAGCGATATGCTCACCTTCTTCGAGGGTGAAGTTCACAGGCTCAGCCATCGACCACTCTGGTTTCCTCGCGCGCGCGTTCCTTAATTCAATTGTCGTCATCTTTTGATTTTCTTTTAGACACTTTGTCTTTGTTCTTGTTGACAAAATCCTTCCAACCCCGATATTTCACATCACTGACCGGGCGACCCATCTGCAGGTAGTGACAATAAGCCGCAGCCAGGGCATCCGTAGCATCCATAAACTTGCTCATCTCCTCCTGGGGGATTTTCAGCAGTCGCTGCAGCATGCCTGCCACCTGTTCCTTGGCGGCATTACCGTTACCCGTGATGGCCATCTTGATCTTCATGGGAGCATATTCGTGGATGGGCACCCCGTGATGGATGGCCGCAGCAATAGCCGTGCCCTGAGCCCTGCCCAGTTTGAGCATCGACTGAACATTCTTCCCGAAGAACGGTGCCTCGATAGCCATCTCGTCAGGCAGATAACCGTCGATGATGCCAGTCACCCGCTCGAAGATATGACCCAACTTCAGGTAGGCATCGGGAAATTTGCGCAGGTCGATCACACCCATCGTGATCATCTGTGCCTTTCCGTCCACCACCTTCAGCAGTCCATAACCCATCAGGTTCGTTCCAGGGTCAATGCCCAAAATAATCTTTTCCATTCCGGCCACAAAGATACAACTTTTTTGGAACAATCAGCAGACAATTGCCAGAAAAAAGACACAAAGGGGTCTGACCCCCTTGTGTCATTTAGAAAACGATGGGAACAACCACCTTGAAGACGATGTTGCGACCCATGTTGAAGACACCCTGACGGCCTGTGGCATTGTTCACGTCGCAATACTTCAGACGGCTCAGGTGGTTCTGATAGGCTGTGTTCAACAGGTTCTCGGCAGTGACGTAGAGCTCCGCAACCTTCTTCTTGTGTATGTTCAGGTCGGTGCCTACTGAGAGACTCAGCAGCGTGTAAGCAGGTGTGCGGGTCTCGGTGTCATCCACCTTGTAATAATGGTTCTGCGCGAGGTTATGCTCCAGCCCGAGGGCCACATAGGCATTGTTCAGCGTCTTGTGACCGTGGTGTGTCAGTTCATACTTCAGTTCCGATGTCCAGCGCGGGGCTGGCGTCATGGGCAGGTACTTGGCATCCTCATCGGCGTGCAGTTGCTGGGCATCGACAAGCGAGAAGGTGTTCTCGAAGTGGAGACTGTGGATGGGGTGGATGTCGATGCCAGCCTCGAAGCCTAGCAGTCGGGCATCACCCTGGGTATATTCGTAGGTGCGGTAGCCTTCCTCCATCTCCATGTCGATGCGCTGAGCAAAGATGTAGTTCTCGATGCGGTTGGCAAAGAGTGCCACCTGGGCAGAGACATACCCCGAGGTGAAGTCGAGACCAAGGTCGGCCTGCCAACTGTATTCCGGTTTTAGCTCGGGGTTTCCTATCTCGTAGCGCAGGGTACCCTCGTGAACACCGTCACTACCCAGTTCACTCATGTTGGGTGCACGGAAGCCTCGGGCCATGTTCAGGCGCAGGTTCAGGTGTTCGCTGGCATTCCAGACGGCTCCTATACTGCCCGTGATACCGTTGAAGTTGCGTGAGTGGAAGTTGAGATGACGGTTGTCAAAGCGTAGTCCGCCGTTCAGTGTCAGACACTCGAGCGACTTGCTGACAGTGGCATAGGCACCGATGTCGAAGAGCTTATATTCAGGGATCAGCGACTCCTCACCGAGGTTCTGCGATTGCTGCCACATACCGTTGACACCACCAGCCATCTTCCAGCCGTTAAACTCCTGCGACAGATAGCGCAAGTCGTAAGTGATGGTGTGGAGCTTGAAGAAGAGCTCGTACTCGTCGGCATTGTCCTCAAACTCCTGACGGCGGTTCTGCTGATAGCCGATGATAGCCTTCAGCCAACCTCTCTTGAGGTTCAGCGAGTTGTCCCACACGGCCTTGTAGTGCTTGATCTGCTGGAAGGGTAGGGCCTTTGAGTAAGTCTTGACGTTGTCTGTCGAGCACTCCAGTTCGCCTGTCACCTCGTCGCGCTCACCCTCCACGATGCTGGGCGTCTGGTGGTAGGTCGTCCATGTCAGGTGCGAATAACCCCATCGCTTGTTCAGTCCCAGCATCAGCCTGCCAGCCCTCTCGGTGAACTGTGAGCCAGGCACGTAACCGTCGTACTTGTTCTTATAGGCATGGGCATATTTGTCCGAGAAGCGGACATCCCAGACGAAACCCTTCTGGTTGCCGGCAAAGTTCAGCGAGTAGTCGAAGAGTCCGTTGTTGGTCTGATATTCCGTCGATACCGTGGCCTTCATCTCACCCTCGGGCTGGATGGGACTGCCGTGCAGGATGAGCACACCAGCCATCGCGTCGCTGCCATACATCAGTGAGGCCGGACCCTTCAGTATCTCCACCGAGTTCACGTTCTGGGCGTCAATCTCTATGCCGTGCTCATCGCCCCACTGCTGACCTTCCTGTCTCACACCCTCGCTCATCACGATGATGCGGTTGTAGCCCAGTCCTCGGATGATGGGTTTCGAGATGCCGCTGCCCGTCGTGATCTGTGCCACACCAGGCTGGTGGGCGATGGCGTCGATGATGTTGGTCGAGGTGGTCTGTCTGAGTTCCTTGCCCGAAATGATCGAGATGGGAGCAGTCGAGTTCTTCAGTTTCGTATCTCCAGTCACGCCAGTCACCGTCACCTCGTTCAGCTTCAGGTGGCGATAGAATACGTCGGTCGAGTCCTGAGGATGCTCGTGGTTGTAATGGTGTTTATGGTCTTGAGCTGCCACTGCCGTGCATATCCACAGCAGCGACAGGATGAAATATATCTTTTTCATTCTGTTATTTCCTTTTGAAATTAAAAATATGTATAAATGCTATCCCGAAATGATTATAGCATGAATGGCGGTCCTCTGGTATACCTGACAGACGGTTCCTCTTGTGTCATTCTGCAGTTCAGTAGGAAACGCCTGTTCTGTGCTAAGACAACCAGCGGCACCAGAACGATGATTGCGGCTGTCGTGTAAACCAGATGGAGGAACTGGCAGAGCAGACAGTCGTCCATGTGGTCGATAGATGTGGTGAAATGGCCAGAGTGATGCACATGGTGAGCGCACTCCACACAGTCGACAGCCGCACTGGCCACAGCCTCGTGGCGGTGCAAGCCCGACAGTAGCAGCATCGATACAAATACCGATAGCAGCAACCATGCTATACCAATCCTATGATTCTGTCTGTTCACTTCTTAAACTCCATATTCCCGGAATATGATATGCTCTCCCTTTGGCGAGCCGTCACATGAACGGAGGCACTCCCATTGTCGAACACATCTATCATATACACATAAGTGTCCTCTTCGTTGGTAAGCCCTATCTCAATAGAGCGACGATCGCTTTTCTTCTGAAACTCCTGATAGCTGCTGATGGGAGCAGAGAAGTTCAGGCCCTTTCCACCACCATAAGGCACATTATAAGCTTGTCCGAAATACGGCAGATAAGAGATCAGCGAGTCATTCCTCACCTCCACGGAATAGCCATACGACACATTCTTCGAAGCTCCTCTCATGGGAATCATCCGATCAATGGCAATCACATAATGTCTGTCATTCAGAGCCGCTGTCACTTTCTTTGCCTGCTCAGCTGCTCTTGCGGCCCTTTCCTCTGCCGTAGCACACGACGTCAGCACTCCCAATGCCAAGACTGCCATCACCGTTGATATAACTAAATGCCTCATAATCATAACCATTATAAATGATGTGGAAAATCTAACAAATCCATTCCGCCCGCAAAGGTACAACTTTTCCGGACAATCAGCAAATAATTGCCCGAAAAAAGACACAGAAGGGTCAGACCCCTTTGTCCTTGCCAGCGTCGTGGCCTACTAACTGCTTTGGGCGCTCGAGGGCCTGGTAGAAGAAGTGAAAGGTGAAAGGTGAAGATTGAAAAGTGATTGTCTTGTACTGATATAGGTTGACACATTTAAGAACTAAATAAATGTGTTAATTGTATGAGAATTTTAAATCCAAGATTTCCCAAGGAGAAGAAAGCGGAGATAATCTCTACTTATCTGACTGGAG
>JAEEGK010006043.1_pt1 | contig 29157 bp, 30 predicted proteins | sample 8958771 | NCBI WGS metagenome assembly JAEEGK01 (sample SAMN16246547, study PRJNA631951) | gut metagenome | biome: gut microbiome; feature: rumen; material: SC-attached | host: Bos | place: Iran: Karaj | collected 2018-10 | reverse complement strand
GAAATCTGGAATCCGAATCAATTATATCACCAAGGACCCTTCTCATGAGTGCAGAGTCATCAACAAGCAGTATTTTTTTCATTTCTCAGATCCCCTTCTCTTTGTGACGGTTCTTTCTTTCTTCATTAAATATGTATTTTATGATCTCTTCACGCTCATCCACATCCATGTTTACATACTGCACGCGGTGCTCGTCTACACCGGGACGGTTCTCGAGTTCCTCGACGGAGAGTACCCTGCCCACAAGGCTGTAATGCTTAGCCGCTCCGTCCACGACCAGATTGTAGTTGCACAGGATGATGCTGCCTTTTTCATATTCAAGATTGGATACGAATCTTAAGCCGCCGCCGCTGATGTCTACTATGACGCTCCGTTTGAGAGGCAGTTCGGGTTGGAGAGAAGTCTGGGAATGATTGAGAGAATCTATCTCTTCCTTAAGAAGTTCGCGGGAATTCATCTCAAGAGCGCAGCTGAACCTGTAATACTCTCTTCTCTGATACTTACGCAGGTTCGTAGTCAGGTCTAGTGCGAGTACATAGATATTGTTATCGCGGTATCTGTCCACGACCTTGGCCACGCACTGATACAGGCCGTTATCGGTATAGAAGCACAGCTCATACTCGCCGTCAACCGGGAGCAGTATGAGTTTGGTCTGCTCCATGGGCATGAGAAGTTCGATACGCTCATCGGATATGATGTCGTATACTTTGGTCGTGTATACTTTACGCTCTTCGTTACCGCCCTCTTCATTCAGTTTAAGTCTTCTGACCGATTGAAGTTCCACGCGGTTCCCCACCACTACATATTTAGATAGCATGCATACCTCCTGATGTCACAGATCAAGTCTGTGCTTTTTTGGCTGTAGTAACTATATGAGAGAAAAACGCCGCCATTCCTCTTGCGGGGCGCTGTGCTTCACCGTTTTGGTCTAAAAGCGCCCGAGCTATCTGCTCGTATGCCTGGGATGACTTTGATGCCGGATTCTTTAAAGAGACCGGCATCTGCTGCATTACCGCATCGGAAAGCTGTACATCATAAGGTACGCATCCGAGGTAAGTAAGCGGCAGTTTCAAAAATCTCTGAACTACGGAATTGAGCTTTTTATATAGCGTCTGTCCGTCGGCTTCCTTGGTGACCCTGTTGGCTATCATCCTTACGACCGTCTCGTTCGGATTGAATCTCGGGTGTCTTGCCAGGGCCTTTAAAAGCGAGTAAGAATCGGTGATCGAAGTGGGTTCATGCGTTGTGATGAGAAGTATCTCTCCGCTCGCAACGAGGAATTCCAGAACGGCATCCGATATTCCCGCACCCGTATCTACGATTATTATATCAGCAATTGAATCAAGTTCCGACAGATTCTGGATAATATAATTCAGATAATCGTTACTTAAGTTCGACATGCCCGCGATGCCGCTTCCGCCGGATATGAATCCGACCTCTCCGGGACCCCAGGTGATAATGTCCTTGATGTTCTTGCCCTGATAGATCAGATCGCAGAGATTGTGCTTCGGAACGGTTCCGAACATTATCTCTATATTCGCAAGTCCGAAATCGGCATCGAGAATGATGACTCTCTTGCCGAGTTTTTTCAGCCATATCGCAAGATTGATCGCAGTATTTGATTTTCCGACTCCGCCCTTACCGCTCGTTACCGTGATGACCCTTGCAAGTGGTCTCGCCTGTCTCGAAGCTTTTATGATACGGAGTGATTCGGCCTGGTCCATTGCTTACTCTCCTCCCAAAAGCTGCTTGACTATGCGCTGGGCATTGAAGGTTTCTATATCGTCGGGCACGTTCTGTCCGCATGTGACGAACGCGATCGCACTGTCGGAATAGCATGTTATGTTGTAAAGGCTTCCGAGAGTCGAGGTTTCATCCAGCTTTGTAAATATAAGCTGGAAGTCCGAAACGCTGCGGTAATTGTCGACGATCTTCTTAAGATCCTTGTACTTGGTCGTTGCACTGAGGACAAGGAAGCACTGCTTTGTGACTGTCTCGGGAAGGCAATCCATAAAGCTCTTCTGCTTTATGAGCAGCTCTTCGCTCTTGTGTGAATGACCCGCGGTATCTACAAGGATATATTCACAGTCCTTGAAATCATCACATGCGATGCTGAGTTCGTCTTCGGAGTAGATGACCCTGAAGGGAACTTCGAGAATGCTCGCATATGTCCTGAGCTGGTCGGCAGCTGCGATCCTGTATGTGTCGGTAGTCAGAAGCGCGATCTTTTTCTTGTTGTTAACGGATAGAGAACTTGCAACCTTTGCGATGGTCGTAGTCTTTCCTACACCGGTAGGTCCTATGAAGAAGATCACAACGGGACCCTTTGCTCCGGGATCCGCTATTCCTTCCGCCTTGCCGAAGCGGAGTATCATCTTCTGATATACGGCGCTGAGATAATAGTCGAGCTTCGCACCGGGTTTGCTGATATCACCGGCACCGGTAATAAGCTCATTTACGAGCTTTTCATCGATGTCGTTGTCGATCATCGTATTGTATAAAAGTCTTAAAAATCTTGAAGTCTCCCTGTCGGGCTCGGGTTCTGCGGTCTTGGCGGGCTGTTCCTTTTCGGGAGCGGGCTCGGGCTTAGCCTCAGTCTTTTTGACGGGCTTCTCCTCGGTGGGGCCGAGTTTTTTCTCCAGGATGTTCTGGAGATTATCGATCTTTTCTTCAAGTACACGGTTCTTGTCTTCGGCAGGCGTCTGCGAAGCCTGGGAACTTGCAGTCTGCGGTGCTTTGAGTTCGGGCTTGGAAGCGGGCTTTGCAGTGTCCGCACCGGCACCGGATGAAGCTGCGGATGCCTTTGCTTTTTCCTGTGCGGTAACCTGTGCCCTAGCGATCCTGCGGATCTGCTCCATGGTGGGATCGTCTTCTTCCACTGCGGCGGTAACCTCAACACGCTTACTCTTGAGGAATGCAAAAGGAGGCTTAGCCTTGACCTTGCGCACATTCATGATGACAAGGTTCTCGCCTAAGTCTTTCTTGGCAAGCGCTGTTGCTTCTTCTTCATTTTTACCGATAAATTTCTTGATTATCATTTTATGCGGTAACCATTCCGACCGATGTCAGATTGACACTGGAGTCAACCTCGTTGTATGAAACGACGATCAGGTCTTTATAGTAATCCTCCGTAAGTTTTCTGAAATAGATCCTCACAATGGGTGATGTCACGATTATCGGATTCTTGCCGAGGTTCTCTAGTTTCTGAACTTCACGTCCGACCGATTCGAGTATCTCGTGCGTACGTGCGGGATCGATATTGATGAACGATCCGTTCTCGGTCTGCTTGACTCCGGCCATTATCTCCTGCTCGATCTTGGGATCGAGAGTCACCACGGAGTTGGTATCATTCAGTGCAAAGTATCTCGCCGAAATAGCCCTCTTCAGAGCCTGTCTCACGTATTCGGTGAGTATATCCGTATCCCTTGTCGTGGGAGCGAAATCCGCAAGTGTCTCGAGTATCGTAAGAAGGTCCCTGATCGATACGCCTTCGCGGAGAAGATTCTGGAGAACCTTCTGTATGTCTCCGAGTCCGAGAAGCTTGGGCACAAGCTCGTCCACAAGGTTGGGATTGTTTTCTTTTACATTGTTGACAAGATTCTGTACATCCTGTCTGGTGAGCAGCTCGTCTATGTGCTGCCTGATTATCTCGGTCAGATGTGTTGCGATTATCGAAGGAGGATCAACTACGGTATATCCGAGTGTTTCCGCTTTCTCACGCTGTCCTTCCGTAATCCAGATCGCAGGCAGATGGAATGAAGGTTCGAATGTCGGGATACCGGTGATCTCTTCCTGTACATATCCGGGATTCATCGCCATGTAATGGTCGAAAAGGATCTCGCCTTCGCTTATCTGTATTCCTTTTATCTTGATGATGTACTGGTTCGGATTGAGCTGTATGTTATCCCTCAGTCTTATGATGGGAACAACGGTACCGAGTTCCAGTGCGATCTGCCTTCTTATCATTACGACACGGTCAAGGAGATCTCCTCCCTGATTAACATCCGCAAGAGGGATGATACCGTATCCGAATTCGAGCTCGATCGGATCGACCTGAAGCAGCGAGTTGACGTTCTCGGGCTGCCTGATCTCTTCCGCTTCAGTCTCTTCCTTGCTGACATCGAGTTCGATATTTGCGGTCTGCAGCTTTTTGTTGACCCTTGTTGCGGAGAAAAGGAAAACGATTCCAAGTCCGACAAAAAGTATCGTGTTCAGGTCCGTAAAAAGACCAAGTATCGTCATCATGCCGCCGACGATAAAGAGAACCTTGGGAAGTCCGAACAGCTGCTTTATTATCGTCTCACCCAGATCCTTATCGGTAGAACCCTTTGTGACAAGGATACCGGTTGATAGAGATATCATCAGTGAAGGTATCTGTGATACAAGTCCGTCACCGATGGTAAGTATCGCAAACGAGCTGAGCGCATCGCTTATGTTCATTCCCCTTCTCAGAACGGCAAGTGCAATACCGCCGACAAGGTTTACACCCGTGATAAGAAGACCCGCTACAGCATCTCCCTTAACGTATTTAACGGCACCGTCCATGGAACCGTAGAATGCGGATTCTTTCTGGATCTTCTCTCTTCTGAGTTTTGCTTCCGCATCATCTATCGCACCGGTGTTAAGGTCCGCATCGATAGCCATCTGTTTTCCGGGCATCGCATCGAGAGTGAATCTTGCGGTTACTTCCGATACACGTTCGGAACCCTTGTTGATGACCATGAACTGGATGATCAGAAGGATTACGAAAATGATCGCGCCGATTATCAGGTCTCCGCCTCCGACAAAATTTCCGAAGGTGGCAACAACGTTTCCGGCATATCCGTCACGAAGGATGAGCCTTGTGGACGAAGTGTTCATCGCTATCCTGAACAGCGTGGTGAACAACAGCAATGTCGGGAAGAAACTCATATCCAGAACTTCCTTGCAAAAGAGAGCTCCGAACATAATGGTCATCGCGATCGAAATGTTAAATGCAAGAAGAACGTCAAGTACGCCTGAAGGAATGGGGATGATAAAAAGAATGACCGCAACGGCAAGATATAAAGCTACGAACACATCAAATTTGCCGATGGATTTAAACATATCATCCTCCTTTCGCCGTATTTTCAGATCTTACCCTGCAGATGATATACAAATGCAAGTATCTCGGCCACTGCCTGATAAAGCTCGGGAGGAACCGTCTCGCCGATCTCGACATTATGGTAAAGCATTCTTGCAACAGGCTTGTTTTCTACTATCTCTATACTGTTTTCCCTGGCAACATCCTTGATCCTCTGGGCAAGATATCCCTCACCCTTGGCAAGAACGTAAGGTGCGTCTCTGAGCGACGGTTCATACTTGATCGCAACCGCATAGTGAGTCGGGTTTGTGATGACGACATCCGCCTTCGGGAGTTCCTGCATCATACGCCTTCTGGAAGCTTCCATCATCTTCCTCTTGATGGCGCCTTTGACCTGGGGATCACCTTCGGTGTTCTTGTACTCGTCCTTGACTTCCTGCTTGGACATCATCATATCCTTGTGGAACTTCCATTTCTGATATCCGAAATCGCTTCCGGCAATGATGATATACACCGCAGAGACCCTGATCCCGAGATCAATTATCGTGTTTCCTATCAGGACTATCGCCTTCATAAGGGGCATCTCGTAAAAACTGAAAATGAGGAATGCCTTGTCCTTAACATAGGAATAACAGATAACTGCGATCAATCCGAGTTTTAAGAGGGATTTGACAAGCTCCACGAGAGAGTTCAGGGAAAAGATCCTCTTAAATCCTTTAATGGGATCGAGCTTGGAAAACTTAGGTTTTAACGGTTTTGCGGTGGGCTTCCACTTGACCTGCAGAAGATCTCCGACTACAGCTATGATCAGACCGAAAAGCATTATCGGAAGAACTATTGTGATAATACTGTATATTCCGGTCCGGAAAAGTATATCTGTCTCCCTCAAGGGCATCTCGCCCTGTGGGTAAACCGTTACATTGGGTATGTACCTGTATATCCGGTCAAATACATTTATAAACTTGCCGCCGATACTCGCGGCCATAAATCTCAGAACAAGGAAAAAAACAAAAAGTGTGAGACAGTTTCCTATCTCCCTACTCTTGGCAACCTGACCTTCCTGCCTCGCATCCGTGAGTTTTTTGTCGGTAGGTTCTTCTGTTTTGTCACCGTTATCAGCGAAGAATTGCAGGTTATATTCGAGCATATCCACCCTCCGCCGTTACATCATGTTCGATACGAATGAAACCATCAGCTTCTTCATTTCCGTGAAGATCATGTCAGAAGCTTTAGGCATAAGTCCCACAGTAAGAAAAAGGATCGTAAGACCCGTAAGCACTTTGAGCTGGATACCGATCGCAAACATGTTCATCTGCGGCGAAACCTTGGCCATTACGCCGAGGATCGCATTGAGCATCATCATCGTCGCAAAGATCGGAAGAATGATGCGGAATCCTATGAGTATGTAATCCGCAAGGAAGACCACGGCGGATTCCATCAGTCCGTCGGCATTGAAATTGACACGTCCGACAGGGATAAGAACATAGGTATCGGCAAGTGCTCCGAGCAGATACCTGTACATACCGCTTGCGATAAGGATCATCGAATATGAGTAATTGTACAGACCTCCGGTGATACTTATCTGTTCATTCGATGAAGGATCCATCAGCTGGACCATCGAAAGACCGGTTTCCATATCCGCAACGGCACCCGCAAAAGAAAAGATCGTCGAACAGATATTGGCCGAAAGTCCGATCAAAAGACCTGCGATCCCTTCTTTCAGGACGATCACCGCATATGTGACGACCGAATCGTAAATGATCGGCTGTATCGGTGTTAACGAAGTATATATAAGTCCCGCAATGAAAACGCTGAGTGCGATCCTTACTCTTCTGGGAGTATTCTTCATGCTGAAAAAAGGACATATATATACAAAGCAGGAAACCCTGACAAGTATCAGCAGAAAATATTCCAGATCGTAAATTGAAAAAGCTAAATTCAGCATCCGCTATTTTCACTTATGAACGTAATAAACAAAAGTGCTCCAGAGTCCGGTAGTAAATTCGACCAGATTGTTCATTATCCAGTTGCCCAGAAGCATCAGGGTCAGAAAGATTCCCAGAACCTTGGGCACGAATGTGAGCGTCTGTTCCTGTATGGATGTAACGGTCTGGAAAATACTGATCACGAGACCGATGGCCATCGAGACCAGAAGCACGGGAAGTGCACATTTCATGATCATATACAGACCGCTGTGGATCATTTCGCTAGCAGCTTCGGGTGTCATCTTTAACTCTCCTTATAAGCTACGCTAATAGAACGTTCGTACAAGCTGGCCGATGATAAGTGCCCATCCGTCCGCGAGGACGAAAAGAAGTATCTTGAACGGCATCGATATTGTCGTAGGCGGCAGCATCATCATTCCCATACTCATAAGTACCGAGGCCACAACCATATCAATGACTATGAAAGGTATGTAGATCATAAAGCCGATCCAGAATGCGACTCTCAGTTCGGAGATCATGAAAGCCGGGATAAGGATCGAATTGGGAATGGACTCAAGTGTTCCGTCCCACTCCATACCTGCAATATCATAAAAAAGCCGCACATCCTTTACCTGAGTCTGCGGCTCCATAAAATTCCTCAAAGGAGTCATCGCATTCTCCAGGAACTGATCCTGATCTATCGTTCCCGCTTCAAAGGGAATGACAGCATTGACATTGATCTCCTCAATGGTGGGCTGCATTATGAAAAAGGTAAGAATGAGCGACAGCGCGATCAGAACCTGATTGGGCGGTGCGGACTGTGTATTGAGCGCCGCTCTCGTAAAATGAAGAACGATGATGATCCTCGTAAAAGAGGTCATCACCAAAAGCAAAAGCGGTGCGATCGCAATGAGGGTAAGGGTTATCAGAATCCTTAAAGAAGAATTCAGCGAACCGTTATCGTCATTGTAAGTAATGGTAAGTCTGTTAACGGTATTGATGGTATTAAGATCTTCGGGGGTATCATAAGTTCCGGGAGGATCGATAACGGTACTGATATCGGTCTCTCCTGCCTGGTGATCATTATCGACCGCATATACTTTTCCATGAAAAAAAAGACATGCGAACAGGATGATACCCAGAGCCAGGACCGTTCTTATGATGTTTTTTCCGGCAGTAAGCGTGTTTCTATACATTATTCCTGCTTTCCTCCGGAAAGTTTGTCCTTATCGGAAAATGCTTTAGAAAGGATCTCGGAGAACGTTTTCTTCTCCTCGGGATCCGTAACCTTAATGTCGCTTTCATCCACATCACCAAGATAGGTGACGGTGTCACGGGAAATGGCGATCACTTTGTATTTGGAGCCGATACGGATGATCTGGAGCCACTTTCCCTGGGCGATACGCATGGTCTCGATAACCTCTGCGCTGTTGCCCGCAGACTGTACCTTCTGGTAATTCCCTATCCATTTTGCGCAGAACATACTGAGTGCCAGAACAAATATAAATACGATCAGCACTGTGAAAAATTGCGCAATATCAGATAAGGTTTGGGATGAAAGAAGGGTCATAATGTCATCCTATAACCTTCTTGACAGCCTCTAATACTCTGTCAGCCTGAAAGGGCTTGACTATGAAATCCTTGGCACCGGCCTGAATGGACTCGATAACCATTGCCTGCTGTCCCATTGCGGAACACATGATGACCTTGGCACCTGCATCAGCGGCCTTGATAGCCTTGAGAGCCTGAATGCCATCCATCTCGGGCATGGTAATGTCCATAAGTACGAGGTCGGGATTAACTTCCTTGTACTTCTCGACAGCCTTAGCTCCGTTCTCTGCTTCTCCCGCAACATTGTAACCGTTCTTGCTGAGGATATCTTTGATCATCATCCTCATGAATGCAGCATCATCACAGATCAGGATATTCTTTGCCATAATTAAAATCCTCCGAAAAATATTAATGTACCGTCAGGTAGTAATTACTGCTTAATTATCTCTGTTACTCTGATACCAAAGTTCTCTTCGATAACAACAACCTCGCCCTTTGCGACAAACTTGCCGTTAACAAGCACGTCTATCGGTTCACCGGCGATCCTGTCAAGTTCGATGATCGTACCGGGAGCAAAATTGAGGATATCGGAAATTGATTTTGATGTCCTGCCGAGTTCAACCGTGACCTCAAGAGGCACATCCATTATAAGTCCGATATTTTCTCCGCCCTGGATACTGCTCAGATCGCCGCTGAAATTCTGGAATGTTGCGGCCTGGATGTTCATAGGCTGAGGTGCCTGTCCGTATCCCATCTGAGGCATACCGCCCATCGGCATTCCGTAACCCATCTGAGGCATTCCCATCGGCTGGCCGTAACCCATCTGGGGCATACCCATCGGCTGGCCGTAGCCCATCTGGGAAGGATCTCCCATAGGCTGTCCCATAGGCTGACCCATCGGTGTGGGTGCGGGTCCCGGAGCGGGTCCGGGTGCCGGTGCCGGAGCGGGTGCGGGTTCGGGAGCGGGCTCCTCGGCATGCTGTGTGCCCATGAATGTTTCAACAATCTTCTTCGCAAAATCTATGGGATACAGCTGCATGATGGTCGAATCTACGAGATTCTCTCCTATCTGCATCGAGAACTGGATCATGCAGAACGTTCCGCCGAGGAAAGGAGAGATCGCCGAGCCGTCATCAAAGCTCTTAAGATCGAGAAGTGAGCTTTCCGGCGGTGAGATATCGATCATCGTTCCGAGCATTGTCGAAAGGGATGTGGCGGATGAACCCATCATCTGGTTCATTGCCTCGGAGATCGCGGAGAGATGAAGTTCTCCGAGCTCTCCATCGGTGTTTGTACCGTCTCCGCCCATCATAAGGTCTGTGATGACCTTAACATCCTGTTCTTTCAGGACGAGTATATCCGATCCGTCGAGACCCTTGGTGTATTTGATCCTGATAAACACGCAGGGTTTCTCGAAGTTCTCTATAAGTTCCTGCCACGTACACAGCGTAACGACCGGTGTGGTGATATTGACCTTCCTGTTGACGAGGGAGTAAAGCGTGGTCGCCGAAGAACCCATACTGATATTAGCAACTTCACCGATGGCATCCCTCTCAACCTCATTGAGAAGTTCATCACCGCCGGTTACGGGCTGTGCATCAACCAGATAAGGGTCAGTAGAAGGTTTTTCCGTAGCCTGGGGCATATCTACCCCACTTAAATCCGGAGCTTCATCTCCAGACAGATCCATACCGCTAAGGAGAGCATTGATCTCATCCTGGGACAGCATTCCATCCATCTGTTACTCCTCCTCTCTAATCACCGAAGTTACCCTGACAGCATACGAATCGTCACTGGCACCGGGCAGGGCGGTGAATTTTTTGATATTACCGACATATATATTCATATCGGAGTCCACCTTGGCATCGAGCCTTATGCAGTCACCGACCTGAAGATTCATGAAATCGCTTACGGAGATCTTGCTTGTACCGAGAACAGCCTTGACAGGGATCACAACCCTCTTCAGCATTGCCTCGATATTGTCCTTCGCATATTCATCCTTGTTCTCCTGCATGGTCGAATACCAGAACTTGGTATTGAGTCTGTCCATGACGTCTTCGAGAGTGATGAAAGGAAGACACATATTCATAAAGCCTTCAACATCACCGATCTTGATGTTGAGGGTCACAACGGCGATCATCTCACCGGGTGCTATGATCTGTGCAAACTGGGGATTGGTCTCAAGCCTTGTAAGCACAGGCGATACTTCAAGCACGTTCTTCCAGGGATCACGGAGGAGCTGTGTAAACATGACCATGATCTTCTGGAGTATCGAAAGCTCGATATCGGAGAACTCTCTCGTCTTGTCAAGAGGGGTTCCTTCACCGCCGAGCATTCTGTCTATCATGGAAAAAGCAATGTTGGTGGCAAGATCGATTATGATGTTGCCGCCCAGAGGTTCAAATCCGACTATTCCGAGAATACTGGGGTTAGAAAGAGCGTTGGTAAACTCGCTGAACGTAACCGTCTCGGAACTGGCTACGGTAACCTGTGCGTTCTTTCTCAGAATAACGGGAAGGTTCGTGGAAATGAGTCTTCCGTAATGCTCAAAGATTATCTCAAGAGTACGCAGGTGCTCCTTGGAGAACTTGGTAGGCCTGCTGAAATCATAATCCTTGACCGGCTTTTCCTCTGCATTGGAGATGGACTCCACATCCAATTCGCCTGACGAGAGCTGGTTTAAGAGGGCGTCTATTTCGTTTTGCGAAAGGATCTCACCCACCGGGCAAACCTCCGTGCGTTTTATCCGAACTTCACATCACTGATGGATATGTCATATACAACCTTGGAATCAAGCCACTTCTGAATGGCTGCGAGGCATTCCTTCTTGACTTCGTCACGGTTGGCGGGATTGCTCAGATATGCCGAATCATAACTGGAGATAACTCCCTCGATAGCCTCTTTGATGTAGTTCTCGTAAGTACCGATGGTCTCGGAATTGTACTTCTTGTAATCGTCATCCTTCGTATTGATCGAAAGTGCGATCCTGCAGATCATATATTCCTGCTTGCCGCTCTCTCCTGCCTTGAGAGGTATGGTCATCGAATCACCGATGGTATAGATCTCGGTATCTGCAAGGCTTACGGCAGGACCTTCGTCCTCTCCGTCCGTAGCCAGCTCAAGATTGAGTACTGTTGCGATAGTATCGACAAGTGCAGCGGTCTTCTTATTGGTACCGGTGATGCTGATCATCGTGATGACCGAGAAGGTCAGATTGACGATGAGCAGAGCCAGTATAAGGACCGTGAGCAGATTCTTTTTCATAGGATATCTTTCCCCCACCCTAATTGTTGTTATAAATTCTTATCTCAACACGTCTGTTACGTGCTCTTCCCGCTTCGGTGGAATTGTCGGCTATCGGCATTCTCTCACCGTATCCCGAATGCTTGATCAAGGAAGGATTGAGGCTGCTGGTCTCTACGAGATAATAGAAAACCGACATTGCTCTTGCGCTGGACAGTTCCTCGTTTGAGGGGAACCTTGCGCTGTTCATGGGTACGTTATCGGTGTGACCGTCAATTTCAATCTCACCGCGTGCGTATCTTTCGAGAATGGTCGCGACCCTGTCGAGGACCGGCTTGCAATCTTCATTGAGAGTTGCGCTTCCGGGTGAAAAGAGTATCGAACCCTTCATCGTGAGCATTACGTACTGTGATGTAAAGCTTACGTCTATCTGATCGGAGAGCTGGCTTTCGGAAATGGCTTCACCTATGATCTCCGCAAGCTCTTCGTTGGATTGAAGATTGGCCTGCTCGACCTGTTCAGCCGCTTTTTCGAGTGTCTGCGTGCCCGTCTGCTCGGTGATGTCAGTCTGTTCCTGACCGCCGGACTGGGTATCGTATACCTCGATCTGATCCGTATCGCTCTCGGATTCGGCAGTGCGTCCTGTGCTGTTTATGTATTCCGCCAGTTCGTTGAGCTGGCTGACCCCGTTGCTGATAAGGATGCCTTCTCCGATGGAGGTGGACCCGCTGCTGAATACGCTGAACGAACTGCTCATCGATGCGATGATCTCATTGAGCTTGGCTTCATCGATGGTCGACATCGAGAACAGAAGAACGAAAAAGCATAGCAGCAGATTCATCAGATCTGAGAATGTGGCCATCCACGCGGGCGATCCCGCCGGTGGGGCTTCTTCTTTTTTCTTACCCATACTTCAGACCTATCTGTTTAATATCCAAAGACTTCTGCAAGTCCCGTTAGCGTGTTATTCGCCGGCTTCGTCTCCGCCGGATCCTGCGCTCTCTCTTTCCTTGGGTGCAAGGAAGGATTTAAGCTTCTCTTCGATTACTCTGGGGTTCTCACCTGCCTGGATCGAAAGCAGTCCTTCGATCATGACCTGCTTCTGCATCATCTCCACGGCATTGTCCGCTTTGAGCTTGGCCGCGGTAGGCGTACAGATCCAGTTTGCAAGCAGTGAACCGTACAGGGTGGTAATGAGTGCGACTGCCATGGAAGGACCGATCGACGAAGCGTCCGACATGTTGTTGAGCATGTTTACGAGTCCGACCAGGGTTCCTATCATTCCCCACGCGGGACCCATGGAAGCAAGTGTCTCCCAGAATCCCGATGTGTTCTTGTGTCTTGAATCGATGCATTCCATCTCGGTCTCGAGAATGCCTCTTACGAGATCGGGATCGGTACCGTCAACAACGAGAAGAACGCCCTTTTTCAGGAAGGGCTCATCCATATCCGATGCGGATTCTTCAAGTGAGAGCAGTCCTTCCTTACGGGCTACGTTGGAAAGATCTATTATCTTCTTGATCAGATCGGGAGTATTGACGGACGGTGCCTTGAAAATGAGCTTGATGCTCTTAAGGCCCGCAAGGTAATCACTCATGCTGTATGAGGTCATAACCGCAGCAAAAGCACCGCCAAATGTTATGATGGCGGAAGGGATGTCGATGTAGTTACCGACACCACCCAGTCCGGCAGCCTGAATGATACCGAACGCAAGCATGCCGAAACACATTAAAAATCCAATCAGCGAAGCTAAATCCACGTGTAATTTACCTCAACAAAAATCGGGCTAACGTCATTCGTCAGCCATGATACCTTTTCTATAAGATTTTACAAGATTTTTGATATCTTGTCTACTTTCTTTTACTATTATCTTGTGGCCTGTAGTAAGGGTTATAACGGTGTCCGGAGTCTCTTCTACAGTCTCGAGTAAATGGGGGTTTATGAGCAGTTTAGTACCATTCAATCTGGTCACTTCGATCATGAGATTTTCCCCTCCTCAAACGGTCTAAATATAGCCATCACAATTATATCACAAACACTATATATTGTGGCATGAATTTTCAGAAAATTTGAAAAAAACCGGGCAGGTGATCCTGCCCGGTCAGTCAGTTTACGTTATCATCTCTTGAGGTTGGTGAGCTCTTCAAGAAGTGTATCGGAAACGGTGATGATACGTGAGTTAGCCTGGAATCCACGCTGGGTGGTGATCATCTCGGTAAATTCCGCTGAGAGGTCAACGTTACTCATTTCGAGAACGCCGGTGGACATGTAGCCGCCGGATGCGGTAACGTCTACTCCTATTCCGTCGAATGAACCTGAGTTCATGGTAGCCTGATAGAGGTTATCGCCGTGCTTCTCAAGACCCGATGAATTGGGGAAGCTTGCGGTTGCGATCTGACCGAGGAGCTTGGTCATACCGTTATCATAGCTTGCATAGATCATTCCGTCTCTCTGGATGGAAACTCCGATCATGTCACCGAGCTTACGTCCGGTTCCGATGCCGTCCTTATCGCCGTAGGTAGCGGTGATGGTGGAGGTTCCGTTGTTGTTGAACATTGAGATTCCGGCCCAGTTGAGGGAAATGTCCGAATAGTTCGAAGTATTGTCAGTGGTATTTGCGATGATCTTGGAAAGCTGGAGCGTGGTATCTCCGAGGATGTTTCCGCCGATGGAATCGAAAAGTCCGGTATCGGTATCGAACTTAAGGAGCTGTCCTACGAAATTTCTTCCTGCGGCATCAAAGTTAAAAGTGGTCGTAGCGGTATCCGCATCGGGATCGAAGATATTGGGAGTGGTGGATCCGTCTGCCGCATTCTGGATTAGAGCCTTGACGGTATAATCGGTAGTTCCGACGGTAACGTACATGTTGAGGAATGCATCCGTATTGCCTTCATAACCGTACGCCTTGGCAATCTCATCATATACAGCCTGCTGTTCCTCAGCTGTAGCGGATGAAGAGGAAGCTACGGTGCTGAGCTGGGCGATGACATTGGGAGTGGGTGTAGCCTTATCGGTAAGTGCCTTAGAGGTGGTATCCCATGCAAATGAGTTGCTGTTGAAGGTGACCGCAGCCGCATCCTTTACGGATGTGCTGTTACCGAAGATGTCTCCCGCTCCGGAGATGTCGATCTCATTTCCCTTGGCGTCAAGAAGCTTGGTGAGTTCTGCGGAATACTCTCCGTCCTCATCGGTTGACTTGATGACGAATCTTGCGGTGTACTCGTATCCGAGTGAATCGTAGAGGTTAAGGTTTACGGTCTTACCTGCTTCGGAGTTAACATCGGTATCGTTCTTGTCGAGAATACCGGTGACGGTTCCCTTGGTTGTTGCCTCAGGGGGATATGTAAGGTTCTCGGCACTCATGATGCGGAGAGCCTGAACGGTATCCTGCTTGATGGAAAGAGTCTCGGGATCCACGCCCCAACCCATTACGTTGTAACCGGTGGAAGTCATGCAGAGGTTTCCGACACCGTCTACATAGAATGAACCGTCACGGGTGAAGTAATTGGCAAGACCGTCGGAAACTACGAAGAAGTTGCTTCCGGTGATCATGATATCGAAAGGATTTCCGGTCGACTGAGCGGAACCCTGTGAAGAAATGTTTACGTTGATGGCTCCTGATTTAACACCGAGACCGATCTGGCGGGCATTGACACCGCCGACACCTGTGGTAGCGTTTGCACCCGATGCGGACTGTGTGGTCTGGGACATCAGATCCGCGAAGGTAACTGAACTGGATTTGAACGCGGTAGTGTTAACGTTAGCGATATTGTTACCGATAACGTCCATTTTGGTCTGGTGAGTCTTAAGACCCGCAACACCAGAGTAAAGAGATCTCATCATAAGGCAGTTTCCTCCATTTTTAAAAAGTGGAGAGTTGCGGCAGATCCATGGCCGCATGAAGCGAGCGCTTCCGGTTAGCTTTGAGGGGTCCTTCTGTCATTCGGGTACCCCGGCCTCCATCCAGGTCCGGCATATCAAGCTATAACCGCTCCGTTTATATTTGTGAATACATTTTCGTTTCCGGCTTCAAGTGCTGTTATAACGGTTCTCGAAGGGACATTTACGATAAAGGCCATATCGTCGATCATGACGAGTGAATCCTTTATTCCCTTGTCCGCCGCCATATCGGTGCCGCTTTCCAGTCTTCCGAGCTGCTCTCCCGTCATCTCAAGTCCGCGATCGCTCATTCTTAAGGATGCGTGCTTGGAGAACTTTACCTGAGAGCTTTCACCGGCCTTTTCCGAAAGGATCTTCGAAAAAGAACTCTGTGCGGTTTCGGGAGACTTGGCGTTCGGCGTAAAGCCGATGGATTTGGATAAGCCGGCTGCATAAAGAGCCTGAACATTCATTTCCATACGCTTTTCCTCCTTCAATTACATATATCGGCACTCTCCTTATATTTCTTAACCGTTTTATGCATTTTCATCCGAAACAGCCTCTGCGGCACCTGCCGATCCGGCGGTTTCCTCAGCGGTTTCTGCGGTTTCTTCGGAAGAATTCGTATTTTCCTCTTCTTTTGCGGCTGCATTTGCGGCAGCGATAAGAAGATCGTTAAGCTTTGCAACGTAAAGGTTCATCTTGGCGACATCATCATCGTCGATGAAGCTCTTCTCATAATCCCCGATGGAATTATAGAGGTTAAGGAGATTGGTGATGGTGTTTCCGTTGTTTTCGATGGTGATCTGATCGATCGAAGGAAGATCCTTTATCGTCTCTGCAAACTGCTTGGCAATATCCTCGGCTGTGGAGAACTCGCTGCTGATAACGGAAACGATATCGGATGCTTTATAGAGATTTCCTTCAATTGACAGGTATGCCTTGCCCTCTTCGAAGGTAACGTAATCGACAAAACCTCTGGTCTGGGTTGACTTTCCGCTTCCGTCGGTGCTCTCGAGGATGACTTCCTTTCCTACATAGGTGCTGTATCTGGAAAGCTCCATCGTGGTGGACATGTTGTTGAGAGCTTCTACCTGTGAGAACTGTGCATACTGGGAAATATATTCGGTGTTTGAAGTAGGCTCCAGGGGATCCTGATACTTCATCTGAGCTACAAGAAGCTGAAGGAACGCATCCTTGTCCATGCCGGAATTACTCTTCTCGTTAACCTTGGAAAGAGAATCCTGGGATGCGCTTGTAACTATCTCACCGTTCTTGACTGTTGCTGAAGATGCTGAAACAGATGACATGTATTATCTCCTTTCGACAGTCCCGAAGGTCTGCGCATATGCGCAGACGATCAGGCCGTGTAATCTACCTTATTGCCGTTTGCAGCCATCATCTCGGCGGCGATCCTCTCATCTTCATCCATATCGGATGTATCGAGTTCGTCATCCATACCGGAAAGATCGATCCTTCTGGTACGTGAGTGGCTTCTTCCGCTTTCGTTTCCGCCTTCGGGCTGTCCGGCACTCTGGTCGAGATTGCCTTCAAAGCTGTGGGAAGCAACGGTAACTTCTACCGCTTCAACCTTTATGCCCTGTTCCTCGAACTGCTCGGCAAGTCTTACCATCTGGCTCTCGACAGCGGCCTTGACTGCTTCGTTCTCGGTCACGAAACTGGCGGTGATGACACCGGCATTATTGGTTACATGGATATGAAGAGTACCGAGTGATGCGGGATGAAGCTGCATCTCGACATCGGAGAAATCTCCGTTCGTAACGGTCTTCATATTATCCAGGATCTGGTCTGCTATCTCATTTGCATTCTCGGTATATGAGATCGGAGCTTCGGGAGCGGGTGCCTCGATATCGGCAGGTCCGTCAGTCTGGATCTGGAACTGGCCGTGAGCGCCTGCGGCATGCTCTTCGCCGTTATTCTCCGATCCTTTTCCGTCCTTGGAAGCCTCCTGCGCCTGCATTACAACCTTGGCTTCTCCGGTCACGGAATCGCTTTCACTGACGGAAACGAGTTCAAAATCCCCGTCCTGATTCCTTACGAATCTGTCAACGGATTCGGTTTTGGGGTCTTCCGGCTTAACCTCGGGCATAACAGTCTGAAGTCCCCGGTCTCCTTCGGGAAGTGCCTTATTAACAGCATCTACCAGTTCAGATACAGTCATCTCTCCAACGGGGGAGTCCGATGCAAGTACTTCCGTAAGGATCTCCATGCCGGCCTTGAATATCTCACATCCGGCTTCATCTGTAAGAAGATCGAGCTTTGATTCGGCACCGAGTGCGTTTACGAGGAATGAACTCATTATGTCCTTATCCGGCAAATCGGACTCTGTTATGCCGTTCGCCTCAAGAAGACCCTGAAATTCCTCAGGCGAAACATTCAGAATTTCCGCAATCTTCTGCCCAAGCTCCGATACTATCGTGCTCAGTGCCTCTGTTGCGGATACGATTTCCTCATCCTTGAGCATTTTGTCGTCATCCTTAGGTTCGGAGACGGCTTTTTCGGGGCTATCCGTGCCCTTCACATCTGTCTTTGATGCATTCCCGGTATTTTCCGCAGCGGGAGCTTTTGAAACTTCCGCTTTTCTTTCGGAACCGTTATCCCTTGAATAGCTTGCGGTAATGTCCGTTTCCTTGGACTGAGCGGCTTTGGCACCGGCCTGATCGTTCCATACGGATCTGAAATCAGTGCCTTCCTTTGGAGCCGCATTCACGGATGTGACCTTGGTCACAAGCTGATCGGGGATCACCGGGGCATCCATGATAGGTGTGATGCCCATATGATACTACCTTCCTTTCTTCCAATATAGGGTTGCGCAGAGTAAAATCCCTGCCGGAATTTATATCGGCAAAAGAAGATGATTTCTTAAGGGTTAACTTTCGGGATCGAGAATTTTTGTGATCCTGGCCGCAATATCCTTGTCCATTTCGTTGAATATCTTGGCTCTGTCCTCGGGATTCATTGCTCCGAGTATCCTGGCCGCAAGCTGTATTCCCTCGGTATCCGTCATCTTCTCGAAGAGTGCGGCCGCCTCCTTGGGCTTCATGTTGGAATAAGCCTGGACGTAATCCTGGATCTCCTTGGAAACCTGAAGCTGTTCGACCACCTGCTTATAGATAAACTCGGCCGTCGTGGGATCCATGGTTTCGTAATATCTTACATATTCCTCGGGTCCTGGACCGTTCTCGGCATAGATGACTTCCTCGTAAAATTCGTTCCTTATACGCTGGAAATCAACCTGCATGGTCTCGAACTCGGATAATCTCGTAACTTCCGCCTCAAGAGCGGCGATCCTCTCATCCTTAACTGCGGAAGCTCCCTTTACTGCATCGAGCTCGGTCTCGAGAGCATAGATCCTGCTGACCGCATCCTGAAGATTTGTGTAGCCACCGTACATATCGGGATTGAGCGTCTCGGTCGCGGTACCGGAGGGAAGGATCCTGTTGATCACGGGAACATTCTTAAGAACGGGTGCAAGAACCCCGCTTCCGAATCCGCCGACATCGAGCTTGATGATGACAACGATCACGGCAAGCCAAAGAAGTACGATGAACACGGTGGCGATAAATGTCACAAAACCGCCCGTGTCCTCGTCGCTTTCAAGCTCTTCTTCCTGCTTGGCTATCTCCTTGGCCCTTTTCTTGGCTTCCTTTTTCTGCTGGGCCTGCTCTTTTTTCAGTTTTTTCTTTTCTTCCTGAAGGCGCTTTTTTTCTTCCTGCGCGGCCTTCTCTTCGGGAGTAAGTTCTTTAGCCATTTTCCGTTACCTTCTGTCCGTATGTATAGGTGGTCAGTTCGTCTATGGTCTTGCTTTCCGTGCGGTTCTCCTCACGGACGAATTCGTCAAACTGTTTTTCCTTGAGCTTTTCGTGCGTCTTGCGCTCCTTGACGGCTTCCTCAAGGAGGGCTCTCGCAGTCTCAAGCTCAAGCGTCGCACGGTTTACCCTGTGCTTTTGTTCTTCAATCCTCCGGTCAATGATTATCCTGGCCATCTGGGAATCTTCTATCTCGTGCAGGTCAAGTTCTCCCTGCAATACTTCAACGGCATGGCGCTCGACGTCTTCCTTTTTCAGGAAAAGTCTGTCGAGTGCTTCCTGCTCAAGGTCAAGTTTTCTTTTGGCATCCGCAAAGGCCTGCTTGGCCTGCGTTTCCATCTTTTCCTTGATACTCAGGATATTCTGCATTTTATAGCGGAATCTTGCCATCTTGTCCTACCCGTTATTTCTTTTCATCATCGAAGAGCTCTTCCAGAAGCGAAACGCTCTCTTCGAATGTGTATTTGGCATCAGTGTCCTGACAAAGGAAATCATTTACGGCATTTATCTTGCTTATCGCATAGTCGATGTTCGGGTTCGAACCGCTCTTGTATGCGCCGATATTTATCAGGTCTTCGGCTTCATTGTATGTCGCAAGAACCGTCTTGAGCCTGCTTGCAGCCATCTTGTGCTTCTTGTCGCAGATGGAGCTCATGCATCTCGAGATGCTCATAAGGACATCTATTGCAGGATAATGATTCTTATGACCGAGCTTTCTGTCGAGCATGATGTGCCCGTCAAGGATACTTCTTGCCGTATCGGTTATGGGCTCGTTGAAATCATCTCCGTCTACAAGGACGGTATAAAGTCCTGTGATAGAACCCTTGCTGGATCTGCCCGCTCTTTCAAGGAGCTTGGGCATCTCGGAATAAACCGAGGGCGGATATCCTCTGGTTACCGGAGGCTCACCACTCGCAAGTCCTATCTCACGCTGTGCCATGGAGAATCTGGTAAGGGAGTCCATCATAAGAAGAACGTCCTCTCCCTGATCCCTGAAATATTCCGCGATCGCGGTTGCGGTAAGAGCGGCTTTTTTTCTTTCGAGAGCGGGGCGGTCACTGGTTGCGACCACTACAACGCTCCTCTTCATACCCTCTTCACCGAGATCTCTTTCTATGAATTCCCTGACCTCTCTGCCTCGCTCTCCGATGAGTGCTATGACGTTGATGTCAGCCTTTGTGTTCCTTGCAAACATACCCATGAGTGTGGATTTACCTACACCCGAACCGGCAAATATTCCGATACGCTGTCCTTTGCCGAGAGTTATCATGCCGTCAACGGCCTTGACTCCGAGCGGAAGGACTTCATCGATTATAGCTCTCTGCATGGGATCGGGCGGAGCGTTCTCAACCGAATATCTCTCGCCTTCTATCTGCGTCCCGTCAACAGGCACACCGAGTGCGTTGAGTGATTTACCCAGAAGCTGTCTGCTTACTGTGACCATCAGGGGATAACCGGTATTTATGACCATGCTTCCGAGACCGATACCGTCGGTTACTCCGTAAGGCATAAGCAGTGTCTTCTTGTCCTTGAAGCCTACAACCTCGGCAAGTATCTCATCTTCCGTTGCTTCATGGATATCGTCGCTCTTGGGGATTATGCGGCACAGATCGCCGAGCTTGGCATCGGGGCCCGCGGATTCTATCGTAAGACCGACAACATTAACAACCTTTCCCATCTTCTTGAAAAAGGTAAACTGCACGGCTTTATTGTATTTCGAATAATCCACATCCCTGACGGTTACCATTTAATGTCCCGCTGCCTCATATAACGAAAGGCCGGATGAACCGGCCTTCTGATCATTCTTGTTCATCCCTGCTGTATGACAAAAGCTTAAGTTTTGTTGACAGTTCCGAAAGCTCCGTACCCAGACTGCAGTCGAATATGCCGCCGTCCGTTTCGATCATGCACGAATCGGGAGGAAGGGATATATCCTCCATTATCTCAATGACACTGCCGGGAGCCTTGGCTGCTTCTTCAAGAACGCTCTTACGCGAATTGACGTAGTCGAAATTGTCCTTGCTTATATGTATCAGGAAGCTCCTTGCTCCTTCAATGTTCCTGAGAGCATTTGCAACAAGATGTCCCGCGATCGTCTTGTGTATCTTAAGATCGGTCTTCAAAACATGCTCATAGACATCGGTGATCGTATCGACAAGCTCGGGTTCCATATCATTGAGTCTCTTCTGATACAGCTCCTCAAGCTCTTCCTTTTCCTTATCGAGTGCTTCGACCTTGTCCTGTAATTCCTGCGCCGCCCTTGCGGAGCCTTCCGAATATCCCTCGTCAAAGCCCTTGCTCTTTGCATCGCTTTCGATGGATGCTGCCTTAGCATTAGCCGAAGCTACGATCTCGTCGGCAGACGCCTTTGCTTCATCAAGTATCCTTGCAGCTTCGGCCTTGGCGTCCTCGACCATCTGCCTGGCGTCTTCAAGCCGGTCGCCCTTGATGACCGAGCCGGAAAAATCTGCTTCCGTAAATCCGCTGTCGTCTCTCGTGATACCTTCGATGCCGGGTTCAAAATCACTGTCGAGCGTAATTCCCTCAACCAGCTCCATCGCACCCTTAGAATCCGCATTGATGTCATCCACAAAACCTGAATTCTCAGGCCTCTGCATTTTCATGCCGAGGGCATCGATACGTTTCTTGACAAGCTCGTTCATATCAATGACACGCTTGTCATTTCCCATATTCATATACGAGGTTTTATACAGGTTAGACAACTATCTCATCTCCGCCGCCTCTGGAGATAACGATCTCGCCGGAATCCTCCAGTTTACGGATAATATTAACAATCTTCTGCTGAGCTTCTTCAACATCCTTCATACGTACAGGACCCATGAATTCCATGTCTTCCTTTATCATGGTTGCAAGACGCTTTGAAAGGTTGTTGAATATAGCATTCTGTACCTGTTCATTGGCTGCCTTGAGAGCAATGCCGAGATCATTGTTATCAACGTCACGCAGCACTCTCTGTATGGATCTGTCGTCGAGAAGAAGGATGTCTTCGAATACGAACATCTTCTTTCTGATCTCGTCGGCAAGCTCGGGCTCTTCGATCTCGAGGGACTCCATGATGTGCTTCTCGGTACCGCGGTCGACGGAGTTGAGTATCTCGACAACCGAATCGACGCCGCCGATGATCGTGTAGTCCTGATTGACAAGGGATGCCAGCTTCTGTTCGAGGACATTCTCGACTTCCTTGATGACATCGGGACTGGTTCTGTCCATGACCGCGATCCTTCTGGCAACGTCTGCCTGACGGTCGGGTGAAAGTCCGGATATGATCTGTGCGGCCTGTCCGGGCGCCAGATACGAAAGGATGAGTGCGATCGTCTGAGGATGCTCATCCTGAATGAAGTTAATGAGCTGTGTCGCGTCTGTCTTGCGTACGAATTCAAAAGGCTTGACCTGAAGCGATGCGGTAAGTCTTCCGATGACATCCATCGCCTTTTCGCTTCCGAGCGATTTCTCGAGAAGTTCTCTCGCGTAATTGATACCGCCCTCTGCGATATACTGCTGGGCAAGACATACTCCGTAGAATTCTTCGAGTATCGCTTCCTTGACATCGGGACCGACGGTTCTTGTGTTGGCTATCTCAAGGGTAAGCTCTTCGATCTCCTCTTCCTTGAGGTGCTTGAATATACCTGCGCTCCTCTCAGGTCCCAGTGTGATGAGAAGTATCGCAGCTTTCTGAACTCCGCTCAGATCATTTGATGAAGATAAAGCCATTTAGGGTTACTCCTTAGATCAGCCCCAGTCGTCTGTCAGCCAGTTACGAAGCAGAGCTGCAGCAGCCTCGGGATTTTCATCGACAAATTTTTCTATCATCCTTCTGGTCTCAGATTTATTCTCAACATCAATGTTCTCGATCTGAGGCTCGGGATTGGACTGAAGAAGCTGTTCAACGGAAAGTTCGGTCTCAGTCTCCTCTTCGTTCTTCCTGCCGCCCATGCTCCTGAGAATGACGAAGGCGAGAAGTCCGAGTATGAGAATGATAAGGAATGCGGAAAGGACCGTGGTCCAGCTTATCGCAAGGCTTTCCTTGTCATAGAATATCGGTGACTCGTAAGCAACGATGGTGATATTTTCAACCGGGATACCGGTAGCGTTTGCCGCAATCTGATAAAGCTCGGGATCGACTTCAAGCTTCTTGTCTGCGGAATTGGCAAGCTTATACTCTTCCCATGTGGTTCCGTCGAGAAGTCCCTGTGCCTTGACGTCCTCTTCGCGGATCTCCTTATAAGAGATGGCGGCAATGGACATTGATGAATTGGGATAATTGATCGCACCTGCGGGAGTTACCTTGTACTCGGAGGATTCATTGGGAAGATAATCCTTCTCAAGCTCGGTTGTCGACTGGGAACTGGTTCCGTAATCGCTGGTAACATAGGTGGTTCCTTCACCGTTTGAATCGGTTCCGGGAATACCGCCCACGCCGTTCTCCGCGGTCGACTCATACTGCTCTTCATGTGAGAGCATACCCTCTGTACGGTCGGAATTTGCATAATATTCCTTGACGGTCTTCTCGTAGTTGGAGTAATCCATATCGAGATGACTGGTGACTTCGACCATATTGTAATTGGGAGTTCCGAGAAGAACCCTCTTTACCTGGTTTGCGATCATTGCCTCGGCCTGGTTGCGAAGCTCCTGCATGGAATTGGCGATGCCCGATGATGAATAATCATCTCCGCCCGCAAAAAGAAGCGTACCGTCGGAATCAAGTATCGTGATGTTCGCGGTATTGCTGTTTCTTAAGAATGTCTGGATGCACTTTGCCAGATTGGCAGCCTTGGCAGCGGTAAAGCTTCCGTCGTGCTCTATCTGGATATATGCGGATGACTCCTCCTCGTTGGAGATAAGAGTTCCGGTATCTTCGGGTATATTAAGATTTACCTTGCAGCTTTCGACTCCGTCGATGTCAAGGATCACGGCCTTAAGCTTATTCTCGTAATACAGCTGGTACATCTTGGCACGGTCGGAATTCGTGGTGGAAAGATTGCTGCTGAGGGCATCCTCGAGAGAATACTCCTCGGGAACGTACCCCGATGAACCGAGAGCAAGTTCAGCCTGGGTGTACTGGGAAGTCTGAACACTGATGGTAAGCGCATCCTGGGATTCGGTGTGTGCAATGGCATTCTCGTCCAGGATCGCTATGATCTGGGATGCATCCTTGGTATTGGGTGCGGTGATCAGAACCTTGTACTTAGGCCTGGAAACAAAAAAGATGATGAGAGCAAAGACCGCGATCGCAAAAAGTACAAGGCCGATGATAATGCCTTTCTGTCTCGCGGTGAATTTGTTCCACCATTCCTTGATCTTTTCAATTGTCTCCTTGATTCTCTCGGGCATTTCAAGCCTCCTGACAAGTGACATATATAAGTGATTTACGGATCACTAATAAATCACACCTGCATCTGCATTATTTCTTTATAAGCTTCGAGGAGTCTGTCCCTTACGGCAATGGTATACTGAAGAGCGGTCTGAGCTTTCTCAAGAGCCACGGTGAGATCGTGTGCGGAATCGGACTGACCCAGTGCAAACAGGATCTCCTGGTTCTCCGCCTCCGACAGATATGCGTTGGTGGTCTTGATGCTGTCTACAGCCGAATTGAACACCGAGGAAAAAAGAGTTCCCTCGGAGCTTTCCCCCTGAAGCGAATTAACACCCTTTGCAGCCGATGATGTCTTGTAAAACTCAGCTGCACCGGTAAGTTCATGTACAAGTGATGCGTTCATTTATCCCCCTCTTACGATCAACCCTGTCCCATCTGAAGTCCCTGCTGCGTCATAGCCTTGGTAGCTTCAAATGCCGTTGCGTTTGCTTCGTATGAGCGGCTCGCATCGATCAGGTTCGTCATCTCGGTAATGATATTGACATTGGGATACATTACATATCCGTTCTCATCCGCATCGGGATGTGAAGGATCGTAGACCATGTTCTGTGGATTCACATGATCCTCCAAAACCCTGGAAACCTTAACTCCCTTACCCGCGTAATTCTTGGAAACGGAATTGAGGACATGACTGAAGGTATCGCTTCCCCTGACACCCTTTTCCTCAAAGTAGACAACCTTTCTCACATAAGGAGACCCATCCTTGGTACGGGTTGTGTTCGCATTCGCAACGTTCTCGGATATGATATCCATCCTGTAACGCTGGGCTGTAAGGCCGGATGCGCTGATGTCAAATGCCGTAAACATTCCCATAGGATACTCCTTTCATTACTTCATTACACGCTGGAGATTTTCAAACTCCGCGTTGATGCTTCTCATAAGTCCCTGGTACTGAAGCTGGTTTCTTGCAAGCAGTACGTTTTCATTCTCTATATCGACATTGTTTTTGTCGGTACGGTATGAAAAGTTTGCAGCGTCCGTATAAGCCCCGACTTTGAGTCTGGAGAGATTAACGCCGGCAACCTTTTCATCCATTGATTCGGTTCTGCGATATCCGAGTTCCTTTTCAAGGACGGACTCAAAATCAACATCCTGTCTCTTGTAGCCCGGAGTATCTACGTTGGCGATGTTGTTGGAAATGCACTGATCCCTTAACCAGGAAGCATCAGCGGCTTTTTCAAGCACGTTAATATAATCAAATGCACTTGTATTGACCATAAACACTCCTTTTTAGGCATAAAAGTCCTTCTTTTATACCTTACCAAATATTAATTATACTGAAAATACCAAAAAACACAATATCTTTTTAGAACTGCAGGCCTTCACCACAAAATCTTGTGTAAAAAGAAACCGATCGGTAAAAGGCGGTTTCATATATACAAAAAAGGACCTACCCGAAAGTAAATCCTTTTAACATACGTCAATCCGTTTTATGTTGTGAGATCATTATACCGCGCCCTGCAGCATGCTTTCAAGCTACTTGATGCCCTGGGATACCTTCATGGATCCGATCTCGTCGAACACATACTCGTTGAGGATCTTGATATATGTGCCCTTCATGCCGGAAGATCTCGATTCGATGATGCCGGCACTTTCGAACTTTCTGAGCGCGTTAACGATAACACTTCTTGTTATACCTACTCTATCGGCTATTTTGCTCGCTACCAATATACCCTCGTCGCCTTGAAGTTCATCAAATATGTGAACAATTGCTTCCATCTCGGAAAAAGAAAGAGTGCTGATGGCGGATTTAACGACCGCGATCTTCCTGCTCTCCTCGGCGCTTTCCTCGCTTACTGAGCGGAGCATCTCAAGTCCCACGACAGTTGTTCCGTATTCGAGAAGGATGATATCGTCGATATCATACTCTTTATCGGTACGGTACACAAAAAGAGTACCGAGCCTCTCACCCGCGATCTCTATCGGGGTGATGATGGCTTTGTACATCTTGGTATCGGTCTTTTCGAAACCGAGTGTATCGAGATTTACATTTTCCTTGGTGGAAAGAACGGAAAGAAGTCTTTCGTTGAGCATCTTGTCAATGAACTCACCGACATTACCGCCGATAAGTTCCGCAATGGGCTCTTCCCCGGGAAGAAGTCCCTGACCGAGAAGCTTACCCTTCCTGCTGATGACAATGACACTTGAAGACAGGATATCGCGCATTACGGAGCAGATATCATTAAATACAACCTTGCTGGAATTGTTATTGTGGAGCAGACTTCCAATTTTTCTTGTCTTATCAAGAAGCTGTACACTACTCATACCTGCCTCCGCGAAATAAACGCACAAATTACGCTACGGAGTGATTGTATCACAATAAATATGCTCTTATCAATGCAAATTTTCAGAAACTTTTGTACAATTTTACAAACTTTTCAAATATTTTACGAATTATATCACTCTTCGTTTTCGAGATTTTCGGAATGTCCGCATTCCTTGTCGGAGCAGACAGCCTTCTTTCCCTTGATCACCATGAACTTGCCGCACTTAGGGCAGGGCTTTTTCGCCGGTCTGTCCCAGCTCATGAATTCACAATCGGGATAGCCGAGGCATCCGTAGTACTTTCTTCCCTTCCTGGTGATCTTGATAACGATCTCGTTTCCGCATGAAGGGCAGGCAATACCGGTCTTCTCATAGTAAGGCTTGGTATTCTTGCACTCGGGATATCCGGGGCATGCGAGGAACTTGCCGGAAGGACCGTACTTGATCACAAGCTTTCTTCCGCACTTCTCGCATACTTCATCCGACTCTTCTTCCTTGATCTCGATCTTGTCGAGCTCTTCGTTCGCCTTGTCGACGGACTCCTTAAGGTCGGGATAGAAATTCCTGATGACGGTCTTCCACTTTACTTCGCCTTCTTCGACGCCGTCGAGAAGTCCCTCAATATTTGCGGTGAACTTCGCATCAACGATCGAAGGAAATGCCTGGCTCATAAGATCGTCAACGGCATGTCCGATATCCGTTACGTAAAGGTTCTTCTGTTCCTTGGTCACATAGCGTCTCTTGATCAGTGTGGTGATCGTGGGAGCATATGTGCTGGGTCGTCCGATGCCCTGCTCCTCGAGAGCCCTTACGAGTGAGCTTTCGGTGTAATGAGCGGGAGGCTGGGTGAAATGCTGCCTGGGATCGAGGTCCTTAAGCGAAAGAACGGACTTTTCGCTTACGGCAGAATCAAGGCTCTTTTCATCCTCGGTATCGTCAGCCTGGATATATACTTTTCTGTATCCTTCGAAGGTAAGTCTGCTTGATGAAACGGTAAATACATGCTTACCTGCGTTGATCTTGATCGAAAGAGTCTCATATACTGCGGGATTCATGCGGCTTGCAAGGAATCTCTGCCAGATGAGCTTATAAAGTCTGTACTGGTCTCTGGAAAGCTGACCCTTAAGTGATTCAGGCTCCCTTGTAAGAAGGGTGGGTCTGATAGCTTCGTGAGCATCCTGGATCCTCTTTCCGGTATCGGAATCGGATGAGGTCTCAGCAATATACTCGGGTGCGAAATTGTCGGCAAGGTACTTGGATGCCTGCGCCTGGGCCTCATCGGAAACTCTGGTCGAATCGGTTCTCAGGTAGGAAATAAGACCTACGGTACCCTCTCCCTTTATCTCGATTCCTTCATAGAGCTGCTGGGCAACGCTCATGGTCTTGGAGGTAGAGAAATTGAGAGTCTTGCCTGCTTCCTGCTGCAGCGTTGAGGTGGTGAAAGGAAGGGGAGCCTTCTTCTGTCTCGTTCCGGTGGTGACATCGGTAACGATGAACTTCTCGCCCTTAACCTCATTCATGATCTTTTCGACATCAGCCTTTGAAGACAGGGTCTTCTTGCTTAGATCCTCACCGTAGTATTTGGCTGTAAGGGGTTTCTTTTCACCCTTTACATCAAGGATCGCATCAAGACTCCAGTACTCCTCGGGAATGAATGCATCGATCTCATTCTCCCTGTCGCATACCATATGAAGGGCTGCGGACTGTACACGTCCCGCTGAAAGTCCTCTTTTTACCTTGACCCACATAACGGGGGAAATGCTGTAACCAACGATACGGTCGATAACACGTCTTGCCTGCTGTGCATCGACTAGGTTCATGTCCACTTCCCTGGGGTGCTTTAAGGATTCCTTTACAGCGTTCTTGGTGATCTCGTTGAAGGTGATCCTGTAGCACTTCTTGCTGCCGAGGTTGAGAGCTGCGTAAAGATGCCAGCTGATAGCCTCTCCCTCACGGTCAGGGTCCGTTGCAAGATATATATTGTCAGCCTTTTTTACTTCCTTTCTC
>JAEEGK010006041.1_pt1 | contig 29159 bp, 22 predicted proteins | sample 8958771 | NCBI WGS metagenome assembly JAEEGK01 (sample SAMN16246547, study PRJNA631951) | gut metagenome | biome: gut microbiome; feature: rumen; material: SC-attached | host: Bos | place: Iran: Karaj | collected 2018-10 | reverse complement strand
TTAATTTCTATAAGAATAATACCGTTATAAAAAACCGCACCGATGATCTGATAAAAGGATTGTTCACGGGGGATGCGGAATTAGTTGAAAATAGTCTCAGTGGTCTTCTTGCCAAATATGTGTCCATCAGGGACTTTTCCACCAGAACTCCAAAGGAAAACTACTATCATGGATTTATGAACGGACTGCTGATAAATGGTGGTTCTCTTATAGAGGAGCATCAGTCAAATATGGAGTCAGGAAACGGCTATGCCGATATGATACTGCTCTCAAAAGATAAAACAGATATAGCTGTCCTGGAGCTGAAAATAGCAGCCGGGGAACTGGATGACCGAGTAAGTATTGCTGAAAAGGCCGTAGAACAGATAATAGATAAAAAATATGCCGGCCGTTTTATAGAAAACAAAACAATAAAATCAGTTTTTGCCTACGGCATCTGCTTCCACCAGAAAGTATGCTCTGTCAGCGTGCAGAAGCTGAAATAATAATCAGAAAGTTTTTTAAATCAGCAGAGGAAATAAGACAGTTCTCCGAAGTAACTGGCAAGCTCGTCTGATTTTTGCCGAATCTTTATAGAGAAAACGGTAAACAGTATATTCAGCCACCAAAAACAAATGGTATGACAGTCTTCAGATGCCGGTATAAGTGCTGTCAATATAGTAATACCGGTGTTCACAGGTCATACAAATTACTTCTTGTTGTATGCATCACTTTAAAAGTTTTAAAATATCTTCTCCTCATGAAATTTGCCATTAACCATGGTGACTTTAGCCAATATTTAAGCAATCAAGACCTAAAACATGATAATAATCAAAAAAAATTGAAAAAACCTTGCCGATTTCGTATAACAAAAGTAAAATTACGACAACGTTAGATAAAACGATAGATAGTATATATCAGTTATCTGGAAATACCTTTAAGTTTAAGGAAAGATTTAATAATGTTCATGTCTGTATCTTCAAATTTCTATTCATGGTGGCGCATCCGATAATCAGGCGGGTGTATTTGCTCATGTTTAGAAAAACACAGACAGAACAGAAAGGCCCGCATAAGTGCGGGCTTTTATTTTATAGGTTGCGAAAAGCACTGAAAGAATTAAAAAGTTTTCATTTTAATACATGCTTACCATCAAGTTAATCAAGGCAGGCAACATAAGAAGGACATACTATTTATGACACCAACTATAGTTAAAGCTGAAAGCGGATACATTAAGGACCCGCTTGCCCTGTTTTATGAACTGACCCAGGGAACCAAAAACAATATTCTTCTGGAATCTCAGGAAATTCATACCAAAGCAGGTACTCAATCTCTCTTAGGCGTCAGTTCAGCATTAAGAATCAGCTGCATGGGACATGAGGTTACCATCAAGGTTCTTAACGAAAACGGCGAATATGCAGCTGAACAGCTCCTGCCTCTCATTGAAAACAATGTAAGAATTGAAAAGCTTACTGATGCTGTAGGCAAAATCAAGGAACTCACTCTGCTCTATCCTGAAATCGACACCTGTCAGGATGAGGACTCACGTTTAAAGGCAACAACAGTGCTGGATACTCTCAGAAAAATCCTGAAGCTTTCACCTGTTCTTGAAGAAACCAATGACTTTTTAATTGCCGGTGTATTCGGATATGACCTTATCGCCTCCATTGAAAAGCTTCCTGAAGTTGCCACCGGAGTAAACACCTGTCCGGACTACTGCTTCTATCTTCTCGACAACGTAGTTGTTATTGATCATAAAAACATGAAGACTTTCATCAAAGGCGTAAGCTTCAGTCCTTGCATCGATGACAACATAAAAGCAAGAGTGTACTCAACTAAAAAGAAGCTTGATGCCTATCAGGAACCTGAACGTCCTGCTGAAATATCCATCAAGGGTATTAAAGTAACCACCGACATTGATGACGAGGAATTCTGTCATATCGTTGAAACTCTCAAAGGCTATATCTATAAAGGTGATATTTTTCAGGTGGTTCCTTCAAGAAGCTTCATTCTTCCATGTCCGTCACCAATCAACGCCTACCACAAATTAAAGCACAGCAATCCGTCTCCGTACATGTTCTACATGCAGGATCAGGACTTCATCATCTTCGGGGCATCTCCTGAAAGTTCAGTAAAATATACAGCCGCCACCCGTCAGGTTGAAATGTACCCTATCGCCGGTACCAGAGGCCGAGCTCTCCGTCCGGACGGAACCATTGATCAGGATATGGACAGCCGTTTAGAGCTTGAACTACGTCAGGATAAGAAGGAGAATGCCGAACACCTTATGCTTGTTGACCTGGCCAGAAACGATATTGCCAGAATCAGTGAATCAGGCACCAGATATGTGAAGGATCTCCTTAACGTTGACCGCTACAGCCACGTAATGCATCTTGTTTCACGCGTTGTCGGCACTCTCCGCAAGGATCTCGACGCTATCCACGCCTATCAGGCATGCATGAATATGGGAACCCTTACCGGAGCTCCGAAAATCATGGCTTCATCCCTTATCCGTCAGACCGAAAAAACCAGAAGAGGCAGCTATGGCGGCGCCATCGGTTTCTTAAGCGGTGACGGCAGTATGGATACCTGCATAGTAATCCGTTCAGCATTTGTTAAAGACGGCAAAGCCTATGTACAGGCAGGATGCGGTGTGGTTTACGATTCCAAGCCGATTGATGAAGCAAACGAAACAAGAAAGAAGGCGGCTGCCGTACTTAATGCCATAGCTCTTTCTCACGGTACCAACTTATAAAGGAGCACAGGCAAAATGAAACAGATTTTTTTATTGGATAACTTCGATTCCTTCACCTACAACCTGGTGGATCAGTTCCGTTCCATCGGTTATCAGGTAAGTGTTTACCGCAACTCCGTAAATCCTGAAATCATCATGGAGAAGATGTCAGCCTGCAACTGCGAAGGCAAGCCTATTCTTGTTCTCTCTCCAGGACCGGGCAATCCGTCTGAAGCAGGCTGTATGCTTGAACTTATCGGCATGGCCAAGGGCAAGTTTCCTATTCTCGGCATCTGCCTGGGTCATCAGGCCATCTGTCAGTACTATGGCGGCACCATCGGTGCAGCCAAGGAAATCGTACACGGCAAGACCTCCTACATTCAGCATTCAGGTAAGGACATGTTCGCCGGACTCGACAATCCGATGCCGGTAGCCAGATACCATTCTCTGGTAGCTACATCTGTTCCATCATCTCTGGAAGTAACCGCCGAATATGACGGCATGATTATGTCAGTTATGGATCGTAAAAACCGCGTAGTCGGTTTCCAGTTCCATCCGGAATCAATCATGACCTCCAAGGGACCTACTCTTCTCATGAAGACTCTGGAATTTCTGGAATTCATTGATAAACGCCCTGCTATTGAAAAGCTCTTCAATATGGAGGATTTGAACCGTGATGAAACCATCTCCATTTTCGAGGATATCTTCACAGGCAAGTTCGACCCAATTCTGCTCGGTTCAGTTCTCACCTCTCTGAAGCTTAAGGGTGAAACCCCTTCAGAAATTGCAGGTGCAGCATCTGCCATGCTTAATTCCGCAACTCCTTTCGAACGTCATCATGACTTCGAAATCGGTGAAATCGTCGGAACCGGCGGTGACGGTCAGAACACTATTAATATCTCCACCATGAGTGGTATTCTGGCTGCCTCTCTCGGTCTGCACGTTGCCAAGCACGGCAACCGCGGCGTATCATCAAAGACCGGTGCTTCAGACCTTTTAGATGCACTCGGAGTAAATATCAGAATGACTCCTATGAGAGCATTTGAAACTCTGAAGAAGACCAATTTCACCTTCTGTTTCGCTCCGGTATACCACACCGGCATGAAATATGCCGCACCTGTTAGAAAGGCTCTGGGAGTACGCACCATATTCAATATTCTCGGACCTTTAACCAATCCTGCACATGCCGACTATCAGGTTATCGGTGTCTACAGCAAAGATCTCGTTGATGTTGTTGCCGACGTGTTAAGAGAAAACGGGGTTAAGCGTGCCATCGTGGCCTATGGTAGCGGTCTTGACGAAATTACTGTTCATGACAAGACATATATTGCCCTTCTCCACGAAAAGGGAACCATTGAAAAACAGGTTCTCTCTCCGGAGGATTTCGGTGTAGAAACCTACAGTCTTGACGAAATAAGAGGCGGTGAACCTGAAGAAAACAAGGAAATCACCTTAAGAATCTTAAGCGGTAAGGGAACACCAGCCCAGAATGCTGCAGTTGCGGTAAATACCGCCGCACTGCTCTACCTAGGTAAGAGAGTCTCCTCTCTCAAGGAAGGTACAGCTCTGGCTCTCAAGGCCTTACGTGAAGGAACTGCTATGAACACCCTCAATGCGTTCATTAAAGCAAGTCAGGAAGATAATCATGAATAATAAGAATTCTTCCGTAAAACAGGGAACTGGACGCGTACTCAGACCGGAACTCAGAAGCAACCCGGGAATTAACGTTGCATCTGTTGACGGCAATGTGCTGGCGACCATCCTGAATGCCAAGGTTGATTACCTTGCACAAAAGAAACTGGAGCAGCCTCTTGAGAGCTTTAAAGACAGTCTGACCGCATCACAGCGTGATTTTTATGGTGCCCTGACCCAAAAGCACACCGTATTCATTCTGGAGTGCAAAAAAGCCTCTCCTTCAAAGGGGCTTATCAGACCTGATTTTAATCCTGCATCCATAGCAGGCATTTATAAAAATTATGCTTCAGCAATTTCAGTGCTTGCAGATGAGCCTTTTTTTCAGGGAAAGTACGAATATATCGCCGAAGTAAGCCAGGCAGTTGACATTCCGGTTCTCTGCAAGGATTTCATCTACGATCCGTATCAGGTATACCTTGCCAGAAAGAACGGCGCCGACGCCATTCTGCTGATGCTTTCCGTTCTCACAGACGAAGCGTACACTGAACTGCGCAGTATCGCCCACTCACTTGGAATGGGAGTACTTACCGAAGCCTCTCAGGAGGAGGAGATTCGCCGGGCCATAGCTCTGGATGCCAGAATTATCGGCATAAACAACCGCAATCTGCGTACTTTGACCGTGGATTTAAATCAGGTAAGAAGACTTTCACAGCTCGTACCTGAGGATCGGGTAATCATCAGTGAATCCGGCATATACACTCACGCCGAAGTATTAAACCTGAGACATTATGCCAACGGTTTTCTGGTGGGAAGCAGTCTTACCGCTGAAAATGATATCGACAGGGCCTGTCGCAGACTCATTTACGGTGAAAACAAAGTATGCGGCATAACCACCGTGGAAAATGCCTTAAGTTGCTATAAAGCGGGATTTGTATACAACGGACTCATCTTTGCAGAAAAATCCCCGCGCTACATCTCCCCGGAACGTGCGAAAGAACTTATTCATAAAACCAGAACCGAAGGAGGCAGACAGGATTTTGTCGGTGTATTTGTCAACAAACCAGCTATGGAGGTAGCACTCCTTGCAAAAGAACTGGAGCTTTCCGTAATTCAGCTCCACGGCAGCGAGGATGAAGCCTACATAGAAGAGCTTAGTGAAGCTCTTACTCTGCTGTGCGGAGAGCATGACAAAAAGGATATCTGGAAGGCTGTACCGGTTAGTGGAAACGAAATTCCTATGGAAAACATCAGAAAGCTGGTCAGCAATCCTCTAATATCCAGAGTTCTTCTTGACAGCAGGAATAATGCCGGATTCGGCGGTACCGGAACCAGCTTTGACTGGCAGAAACTGACAGGAACTGAGGCAGGCCTAGCCGGAAAGCTTATTGTAGCCGGCGGGCTGACTGATGAGAATGCCCGCAAGGCCAGAGATCTCTGCGAAACAGCAGGTCTGGATTTCAACAGCGGTCTGGAAACAGCTCCCGGCATAAAGGATCCGGATAAAATCCTCAGTGCCATGAATGAACTGAAAAACTATTAACATTTTACAATTCGTGAAAGCGGCTGTGATTCATTAGCATCAGTCAGAATGACAACTGGTAAAAACAAATCACCGGCTTTCACGGTAATTAAAGAAATACTTTATAACAGAGGAAATATTAGAAGTCATGTCTACAAAAACTCTTTTAAATCCGTTTTTTGGAGAATATGGCGGTATGTATGTACCGCAGATCCTGGTTCCGGCTCTCTTGCAGCTGGAAGAAGCTTTTGTAAAATACAAGGATGATCCTGCATTCAAGCAGGAGCTTAACGATCTGCTTTATAACTATGCCGGTCGTCCTACCCCTTTAACCCTGTGCCGCAATATCACCAAAGGCACCAAAACCAAAATTTACCTGAAGCGTGAAGATTTAATGCACGGCGGTGCCCACAAGACCAATCAGGTTTTAGGTCAGGCTCTTCTTGCCAAGAGAATGGGTAAGACCCGCATTATTGCAGAAACCGGTGCCGGTCAGCACGGTGTTGCCACCTCTATCGTCTGCGCCCTTTTCGGTATAAAGTGCCGCATTTACATGGGAGCAGTTGACGTTAAGCGTCAGGAACCGAACGTATTCAGAATGAGACTTATGGGGGCTGAAGTTGTACCTGTAACCACCGGTATCGCAACTCTGAAGGAAGCCTGCACCGAAGCGCTGCGTGACTGGTCAGGTTCTTTTGAGCACACCCACTACATGTTAGGTACTGCAGCCGGTCCTCATCCGTTCCCTTCAATCGTTAAATACTTCCAGAAGATTATCGGTGAAGAAGCGAAACAGCAGTTCAAGGGTTTTGAAAAAGACCATCTGCCTGATATCGTGGTTGCTGCTGTAGGCGGCGGTTCAAACGCCATCGGTATGTTCACTGACTTCGTTAAAGAAGAAGGTGTACGTCTCGTAGGTGTTGAACCTGCAGGTTACGGTATTGAAACCGGCATGCACGGTGCCCCTCTCGGTCACGGTGACAAGGGTATATTCTTCGGCGCCAAGTCATACAACATGCAGGATAAATACGGTCAGATTCACGAATCCCACTCTATCTCCGCAGGTCTTGACTTCCCTTCAGTAGGTCCTGAACACGCCTACCTCAAGGACATCGGCCGTGCTGAATACAATTCAGTAACCGATGAAGAAGCTCTTAACGCCTTCAAGGAACTGTCACTGCATGAAGGTATTATACCTGCTCTTGAATCATCTCATGCCGTTGCATGGGCTCTGAAGGAAGCCAGAGCAAATCCTGACAAGGAACAGACCATTCTGGTAAATCTCTCAGGACGTGGTGATAAAGATATCTTTACCGTAGCTAATATTCTTAAGGAACGTGGAGAATTTTAATGAGTCGTTATGAAAAAATGTTTGCCGGCTTAAAGGCTAAAAATGAAGGTGCTTTCGTTCCTTTCATGACCATCGGTGATCCTACAGTTGAGGATTCCGTAAAAGTACTGAGCGCTCTCGTCGACGGCGGTGCCGACGCACTTGAGCTCGGTATCCCGTTCTCAGATCCGGGTGCTGACGGTCCGACAATTCAGGAATCAGATCGCCGTGCTCTCAACAGCGGTGCCAACACTGTTAACTGCTTTGAAGTAATTAAAAAGATCAGAGAAAAGTATCCTGAAACCCCTATCGGTCTCTTGATGTACGTCAATCTGGTTTATGCACCGGGCATCGACAACTTCTTCAGAATGTGCGCCGAAAGCGGCGTGGATTCAGTTCTTATCCCAGATGTTCCGCTTCAGATGATTGAAGCTGAACCGGTATGGCAGGCTGAAGCTGTCAAAAACGGCGTGGATCTGGTTATGCTTGCTCCGCCTAATGCCAATGACGAAACCCTCGCCAGCATTGCCAAGAACTGCAGAGGCTACATCTATCTTTTAAGCCGTGCCGGCGTTACCGGTGCTGAAAAAGAAGCAGGTATGCCAATGTCCCACATCGTTAAGTTCCTTAAGGATCATGGTGCTCCTCCAGCATTACTCGGCTTCGGTATCAGCAAACCTGAACAGGTAAGAGAAGCTATCGCCGACGGTGCTGACGGTGCTATCTGCGGCAGTGCCCTGGTGAAAGTTCTGGCTCAACATCTTGATGACACTGACGCTATGTACGAAGCTCTCAAACAGTACGTATCAGAAATGAAGGCAGCAACTAGAAAATAGTATTATTCGGAATACTATTCTAATTTAGTTGCCTGTTTATTCAGTAAGGAGAATCCTCCGGATGCATTATCCGGAGGATTCTGATTTTATACATAATGATCCCTAAAATTTAAAATGTCCTTAATAAGGGATACACAAAACCCTGGTGTCCACTTCTATGGGGACTCAAATTATCCGTGTCCGCACTCAGGGGGACAGTTTATATGTCTGCTACTCAAAATATACTCAAGCATACTGAGAAATTGAAGTCCTGGATTCTTTAGAAATATAATTATTTTACAACAGACCAGCTTCCGAACTTATTTGCTCCAATTCGCTCTATCAGTCCCTTTTTTCTTAAACTGACCAATGTACGCTCTATCGTTCTTTTTGTCACCCCTACTTCTATAGCCATGTCATCTGTTGTTATTTTCGGATTTCTTATCAATATACCTAGTACAGCTTTTTCTGTTTTATTTACATCTATATGTAAACCGACATTTACACCGACATTTTTATTCCTCAACTCTAATACTTTTTCAGCATATGGAATCCTGCACTTAATATAATTATCCGTAATTTCAAAAACATCTTTGCCATATTTCTTTATGATAGTGGGAACACCATGACCTGTATGCTCTGCAAGTCCCATATTTAAGAAGATTCTCATCAGCGTTGAGTTTCTTGGATGACTTATTCCTTCATAGAAATCCTCTTTTGACATTCCGCGAGGCAATCCTCCGTGAGACAATATTTCCATCCGGTCACTAAATAATGAAATCTGAGGTTCTGTCACAGTCCAGTCATTATGAACCAGCGCATTTAATACAGCCTCATTTACAGCATCGTAATCAAAAAGATAAAAATCCTTTCTAGGTCTCACAGTTGTATCTGAAATGCATATATTTTCAGCCAGCAGCCTTGATTTAATCTTTTCATAAACTGATAGTATACATCCATAACCGAAATCATAACGTTCGGAAATGGCCGCCTTATCTGTGCCATTAAACTTAACAAATGAAAAAGGGATACTATTCTTATCTGCAAGCAATTCTGCTAAAAGATTATAATTACCTTCTTTGTTGCGCAGATTAAAGTTCACTTCAAAAGATAAATCATCAACATGAAACCCCTTCTCAGCATAATAAATCTTCAGTTCTCTAAATGTAAGATCTGTCCGTGATGCCCTCTTTTTAAGCATGTATTCTTCATCATAAAAATTTTTTTCATAGCGAATACGAATCTGCTCCGGAGTCATTTCCTTACAGGTGGTTCCTATTCTGATTACACAGCCGCTTGAAGAAAAACCATACTTCTTCTGGCAATAAATATTTCTAGTTCCCTTGGAAATATATAAAGCTATGATAGTCTTTCCTGAATCAAACTTAAGTTCCGTACGGATTTCTTCCTGTGGATTAGGTTCTATCTGCATGGTTATCACATCAGATATCTTTTTTAATGTCTCATCAATCTTCTCCACTCCGACAACTTTTCCATTGTCATCAACCCCGACAAATATCTGTCCACCGTCTGCATTCAAAAAAGCCACTATCTCCTTACAGATGTTATCAGTATATTTCACCTTCAATTCAACTTTTTCTGACTCAATATATTGACTCATAAATGCATCCTTCCAAAAATTCCAAAACTAACAATAATATTATATACTTAATACGACATTTTTAAATTTATACCGACATTTATACCGACATTTTTAGCCTTATCTCATGCTTTCTATCACTCCTTCTTTCAAAAATGTCATAAAAAAGTAGTTGAAAAAGGAATCAGTTTACTTTCTTATACCTACCTTTACTTTTCATCAGACGTTCCCCAAACACGAATTTTTACTTAATTCAGTTTTGCACAATTATGGTGTATAATGCGAAGCTGATTTTTTATGTCTCTGCACGAACACCTTTATAGATGCCCGGATGAAAAATGACAGATTGTCACAGACGGCAAATAGAATTAAGTGTTCAGGCGGTTTCGGGGAATATAATCTGCTTTATTCATGTTACATAATTGAATCTGATGCACGGATGGAACAACTCCGGTTCAGTTTCAAGGAAACTCTGATTAGCCCCGTAAACATGTTTAATATATTATGAGGATTAAAGACAAAACAAATGCCACGACGAAGTAAGCGTGATATTAGTGGAATACTACTACTCAACAAACCTCAGGGAATAACCTCCAATGATGCCATGATCAGAGTTCGCGGCATATACCATGCCCAGAAGGCTGGACACACCGGCGCACTGGATCCTTTGGCAACAGGTATGCTGCCTGTATGCTTCGGCGAAGGAACCAAATTTGCCCAGTATCTGCTTGATTCAGACAAGGCCTACGAGGTTACCGCCAGATTCGGTCAGCGTACCACCACAAGTGATGCCGAAGGAGAAATAGTCAAATCAGCTCCGGTTCATTTCAACAGAAGTGAACTTCTCGGAGCAATGGCCAAACTTACCGGCAAAATCATGCAGGTGCCAAGCATCTATTCCGCATTGAAATATCAGGGCAAACCATATTACGAATACGCCAGAATGGGCATTGATATTCCGAGAGAAGCCAGAGAGATAACCATTTTCTCATTTGATCTTGAAGATACGGATTTTACTGAAGCCAAAGGTGATATTTTTGATATAAGAATGAAAGTGTCCTGCTCCAAGGGTACCTACATCAGAACTCTTGTTGATGATTTAGGAGAACTTTTAGGTTGCGGCGCTCATGTAATCAGACTGAACCGTACGGCTGTAAGCTCCTATCCTATAGACAGAATGGTTACTTTTGATGACCTTAACCGTATAGTTGACGAGGCACACAGCAAAGGTCTTACCGCCTTTGATGCCCTGGACAGTCTGCTTCTCCCTGTAGATACTGCGGTATCCTCACTTCCGGAAATTGTCATTGATGAAAATCAGGGCAGAGATATCATGCTCGGAAAGAGAATCAAAGTTACTCCGGTAAACATGCTGACCACTGATCTGCAGCCTATAAGAATATACGTAAATCTCGGATCTGACAATCAGCGTAAATTCATCGGTGTAGGAGAAATCCGTTACGACCATCTTGCTCCGAAACGTCTAATCTCCACAGCCAAGCTTGATGATGTTGCCGAACTTGTTCCGGACGAAATCTTCGAATAGCAGCATTTACTGGAGCTATTAAATCTTTCAGCAGTTCCCCGGTGTCCCGTACACCAGGGAACTTTCTAACCTGACTCCCCTTATCTCTTTTTTGCCGGGGCAGTCCCATATAGTTATAAAAAACACTTCAAAGAATCATTTCTGTGGTATTAATCAACGTCATTTTCCATAAATGGAATAGAATGAAGCTAATACAGTTAGAAAAATAATATCCAATCTTTTTCTATCAGCTGACTGAAGCTATATTCCTTCAGTACTGATCACCGAAAATTCAGTAATTACAGATGGTTGATCTATGAAAGAAAAAATAATCTGGCTGGCAGGACAGTGCAAAATAATTTTTGCCACCTGCCTGTTCTACTTTGTCTCATCTATTCCGTTTATAGATTTCATGCGTCTTTCCGCGACTACTGAAGTCAGACCTTACTGCGTTCTTCCATTTTTGATGTCCCTGGTATACGGACTGCCGGGAGCCCTCGGTACGGCAATAGGAAATATTTTTTCCGACATGTACTACGGAGGAATGGACTATAAAATCTATATTCTCGGCTTCTCATTTCAGCTGATATACGGGTACGGTGGCGCCTGGGTATGGAATTATCTCAGAAGAAACGATTCGGACAAATTTAAACTGGACAAGGTTAAGAAGCTGGCCCAATATCTCATTCTTATCTTTTTTGATTCTCTGATTATCGCCGTAATGGTATGGATAACCCTGCATCAGTGCTATAATCTCGATTTCTACGGTATCGGTTTTGTAAGTACCTTCTTAAACCACATTATATTCTTTGTTATTCTGGGTATACCTTTCTTAACCACCTATTCTTCAATACGCCAGAAAAAAATAATAAAAAAATACAAGACAACGAACTCTTATCTTTTCTCCATTAATGAAAAATTTATTCTGTTCCTGCTGCTTATCTCCTCCATAATTGCCATTTTCTTCTCCATATGTGCCTACATATTTTTCAGTTCATATGAAATCTATGACACCACAACAAAGTGGAGTTACGTTTACTTCATAAGCGGAGCGGCGCTCTACATCTGCCTCTGGCCGAGTCTGATTATTCTTTATTTCGTTGAAGAATACATTTCCAAACCTCTGGAGGAAATGTCGCTTATCGGCATCAATTTCGGTAGTAAAAACAGCATCAGTGAAGAAACATCCAGTATCAAGGAAACAGTTAAGCATTACATTAAATACAATTCTGAAATCGGAGCTCTTGCCAGATCCTTTGACAGTCTGTCAGATAAAATTGATGAATACATCATCAAGCTGACCAATATATCCAAAGAAAAGGAACGTGTATCCACTGAGCTGAAAATTGCCAGCGAAATCCAGCAGGGCGCCCTGCCGGAACCTATCCAGTTTGATCAGATAGAGCTTTATGCCCTCATGGATCCTGCTTTGGAGGTTGCCGGTGATTTCTACGATTATTTCAAGATTGATGATCATAAATTCGGCTTTGTAATAGCGGATGTATCCGGTAAGGGGGTTCCGAGCTCCCTCTTTATGATGATTTCCAAAATCATTATTAAGAATTATCTTTTATCCTGCTCCACCCCAGGTGAAGCTCTGACCAAAGCCAACTCCGAGCTCTACCACAATAACAAGGCGGAAATGTTCGTTACTGTTTTCTGCGGAATACTTGATCTTGACAGCGGTGTTCTGCAGTACACCAGTGCCGGTCACGATCATCCGATAATCTCCAGAAAGGGTGAGAACTTTACCATTATGGATAACAGAACCGGCTTTGTTCTGGGAGCTCTGGATGACATCACATATAAAGACAATGAACTGCACCTTGATCACGGAGACGTATTCTTCGTCTACACTGACGGCATTCCTGAAGCAGCTAATACCAGCCATGAACAGTATGGTTTTGACAGAATGCTTGAGGTAATGAATTCAAAGAAGGATCAAAATATTACGGAAATCTGTACCGCCCTGCTTAATTCAATCGATGAATTTCAGGGAGAGGGAAATCAGTTTGATGATATCACTGTTCTAGCTTTCAGAAGGAATTAGGAAGGAAAGAGGAAACGGATTATGGTTGTTGAAGAACACTTTGCAAACAGTACAGACAGTGCTGAAGACATACGTTATTTTATTGCGGAACAATGTCGTATCAATCATATTACGACTGACAAGTTTACCAAAATAATTATCTGTGTAGACGAAATAGTATCCAACATTATCAGATACAGTAAAGCCAAAACAATTTCCGTCAAATTCTCCACAAATGACAGTGCTACAGTCATTATATACTTTGAAGATGACGGGATCCCTTTTGATCCGCTGAACGAAGCAAAATGTACTGACATGAGTGTAGATCTCAAGGACAGAGAGATTGGCGGACTGGGTGTATTTATGGTAAAGAAGCTAATGAAGGAAGTACACTACTATCGGGAACACAACAACAATATTTTCTCCATTCTCATATAGGAATAAGAATAAGAATAAGAATACAAAAAACGCCACCTCTGAATAACAACAAAAAAACATGCCGTTTTTACTGATAATAACGTCATACACCATGCTTTCAGCAACGGTGTCTCTTTTTTTATTTTGAAGGATATATAAAATGTGAATTCCGCATAATACTCCCGATAATAACTATGCGTTTCACTTTATCAATCCTAAAAAAATGATAAAATATAACCGTTAAAACAAAAAATTAACATCTCGTACTGTTTTATGGCTGTCTGCTGTTTAAATTAAGATTTAGCTCAAACAAATCAATTGAACAAAGTCAGCTTATTTAAATCAAAACAATAACGGATATCTTATTACCACAACAGCTTAATAAGCAAAGATAAGGATTTTTTTATGGAATTAATCGGAAGAATAGACAGTACAAACGCCGGTGAATGGGAAAACAGAATAAAAAACAATCTTCCAGAATCAGGCGATTATGAACTGGACTGCACCCAGCTGTCATATATTTCATCAGCCGGCATCCGCATCCTGATAAGCGTATACAAAGTTCTGAAAGGCAGAAACTCTGAACTGATTATGAAGGATGTATCCCCTGCCGTTAAAGAGGTTCTGGATCTCACCGGGGTAGCAGACTTTTTAAAGTTTATCTAGATTCAAACAGGGTTAATAAAGAATTATTGACCCTGTTTCATATTATTCCGGACCATCACATTTTTAAAAAAGCGACTGCTGTCCGGTAACAACATCACCGGATTTTTTCTCATTTATATCCATAAAATCGTCAAACATACTGTAATCCGCCCTGCTTCTTAAGATATGAAGACGACTGCGATCATAGTACTCTTTCTTAAGCTTTAGAATACTGCAGATGTCATCCGCATCACCCGCCGCAAAGACTATGTTCGCCTTAACCTTTTCATTACTTAAAGATTCTTTTATAGGTTCCGGCACAAAAAGGTGACGGTCGTCCTCCAGTACAGATCTTGATGCGATAAGCGAACCTCCCGGCACACCTGAGGCAATCATCACAACAAACTTGGAAAGTCCGGCCTGTACGGTATCTCTTTTAGCAAAATTAAAGGAAGCCATGCGACAGCCGAAAGGGAACTGACTTACCAAAGCCCCGCCTGATGCCACTATCTCATCAGCAAGTCCGGCATTTTCCTTAGGATAAACAGTATCAAGACCGTGTCCGAGAACAGCCACGGTATGCCCTCCGCCGGCAAGAGCAGCCCTGTGCCCGAAACTGTCACATCCGAGAGCCAGTCCGCTCACAATGGAAAAACCTTTCTCCACCAGACATCCGGTTATTCTAGAGGTGATAATATCGTATTTTTCCGGAACCTCTCTACTGCCGATAACAGCGGCGCTCATTGTATGATTACCGAGATTTCCCTTTACATACAGTACCACCGGATCAAATTTTGAGTTCTTAAGCAGTTCAGGATATCCTTCATCAGCACTGCAGATAATCGAAACCCCGGAATTTTCCGCTGTGTTTAACTCTTCATCCGCAAAATCACCGGCTTTTTTCAGCTGACCATATATGTCTTCCGGGGTACTTTTTACATACCTGCTGAGTATATCTGCAATATTCTCCAGCGGTACGTTAATATTCTCTCTGGCACATATCTGTTTTATCTTGACGGCTCCTACCCCTTTTACCTGTGAAAGCAGCATTACTTTTCTGCAGATTTCAGAACATACTGTCATAGTATTTATCTCCTGTTGTTTATCCTTATATTCTTAATGAATTCAAACAATTTTAATCATATCCGGAAACATAAAACGGCGTTTCAATCGATATTATTTTTATTCTCCGTCTGTTTCAGTATTATTTTTATCACCGACAATCAATATAGCATTAATGAATATCAGCAAAAATGATTTTTTTGGAAATCTACCTCCTCAACCATGGTTGAAATTCTACCTATGAAAAACATCATTATCATATAAAAAGAGCCGGACAATAATCATCTTTCTGATGTAAAAAAAAGGCGCAACTATCCTGTCGGAATATCCTAAAAACACTGACAGAAAAAGGAATACAGACTGAAGACTGTAGCGGGAAGATAAAAGAAAGACTGAAAAACAGAATCCACCGGACAGATGAATAAATCATGATAAAAAAATTTTTTCAACATTCATTGAGTTTGACCATGGTTGAGACTCTGACTGAAAAAATTTTTATATATCATTAAAACAACAGGCGGTTAAAGAGCTAAGACAATAACACCAAACCCCCTGCCATAATTTAAAACACTTAAAAACTAAACAAAGATACAACCTGACATTTAACGGAATCCGGATTCTCATACCTCCGGAAAAATTAACAACTACCAATATGGAGAATACAAATATGACTATCATGATTAAAACAGCTACCTACCCAACTCTTGGCCAGGTTAAATATTTCGGCGACTATTACAGTAACTACTGGGCCTCAATGAAACAACTGACCCAGTATGATTACAGATTCAGAAACGCTATTTATAACTTCAAGGATGGAATCGCCTCTCAGGATAGAAACAGACTGATTGATGTTCTTATTGAATACCTCTGCTCTATTCCCGGCATAAATGACGGCTCCCATGCCTTTTTCTGTCTGCCGGCATCTACAGAAGAGGCTACCGCCGCAAGGTATGGAGATATGATAAAGCGACTGAAATCTGCTCTGCCAAATCTCTTTATCATCAATGACAGGGTTAAATTTACCGGCAGCAAGACGTCGAAGCACAGCAGCTGTATCAGAGACGTCGACGCTTGTGCTCATATCACCATGAACAACAAGATAAGTCAGCCTCATACAATCATCTTCGATGACATAATCACCAGGGGAGATTCCATGAATGATGCTAAAAGATTCCTCGAAAGACACGGGGCAAAATCTGTTGAATGCATTGCTTTCGGAAAAAACTACTATCCGGCAAGCTGATAACAAAACCTTGTCCTTTACAGGATATGCCTCTGCATTCTCAAAAGAATGCAGAGAATAGAATAACAATTATATAAAACCATATGACAACTATACAATAAAACACAGGAATACAATAAACATGCAACTTATAGTTTTTGATCTGGACAATACACTTATTCTGACAGACGGACCGGAATTCGATTCCATCAGAAGATCCCTTGCCGGCAAAAATGATATTACCGCATTAAAGGACTATCTTTCCCGCCGTGGCAGGCTCGTAAAAATACCGGAGAAATGCATTACTGAACTGCACCGGAGATTCCGGCTTGGGGTATTCTCCAGAGCTCCGCATGCCTACGTAAGCTTTATGCTGAAATACTGCTATCCTCATACCGCTTTTGATGTGGTAGTAGGCTACGAGGATGTAGGCAGACTGTTTAAACCGCATCCTTACGGCATCAGAAAAGCGATGTCAGCAAGCGGCATAACAGATCCGAATGAGGTTCTCTATGTAGGCGATGATATGACAGACAGAGTTACTGCAGAGAATGCCGGATGCCGTTTTCTTCACTGGTACTGGACAGAAGATTACGGAAAGATTATCAGACATCCCGTCTGTCTTGATGAACTGTGCCGTATTTGACACATAAGATTATTATTAGTGAATTTTAACGATATTCTTCTATGAGGTATTTAATATGAGTTTTAAAGATTCTATGAAAGCTTTTTGTAAAGCCTATAAGAACGAATGGGAAAATTCTCATTATGAGGGAGATCCAGCAAGTACTACGTGGGATATATTCTTACTTGTGATAGTTGTTATATGCATCATTGTATTATTAGCAATGTAAGGTATAACGCAAGGCTTACTTATGGATCCCCGAATGCATTAAGTTGATAACTATAAAACTTTAAATTGTTATAAAGTGGTATATTCTAATCTTGATGTATTTTCTGGTACTACGACTTTATCTAGGTCAATGACAAAGAATCCAGGAGATAGAAAAAGATATAGAAATGCATGTAAAAAGGTATCCATATTAAAACAGCAGGAAACTATAAGGATACTATCTATGTAGCAGATTGGAAAATTTTTCTGTTCAAACTAATCCTAAACATATTATTAAAGGTATCAAGAGTGCTTTAATGCATTCATGGAATAAACTAAACATCTAGTAATTCCTACAGCTTACTTTAAAGGAGATAATTTAAAAAAATATGACTACAGATATTTTACTCGCAGTTGCCGGCATGACCCCACAGGTTATAACAGAAACTCTCTACGCCATCCTTAAAGAAGAACCGGAACGTTTCCCTGAGGAAATCTACATTATTACCACTACAGAGGGAGCTGAAAAAATCAGAAACAATCTTCTTGGAGCAAACGGCAAGCTGAATGAATTCTGCAATGAATACGGACTGGATTCATTTAAAATTGATCAGGATCGCCATCTTAAAATAATCCGCGATGCAGATAACAACCTGATTGAAGACGCCCGTACCAGAGAGGATCAGAATATCATCGCTGATTTTATTTTTAACGAGGTAAAAGAGCTTACCGCACTTAATGATGACAATACTCCAAAGTACCGCATACATGCATCCATTGCCGGCGGTCGCAAAACCATGACCTATCTTCTCGGCGCTACCATGAACATTCTCGGCAATCCTGAAGATAAACTCAGCCACGTACTGGTAAGCGAAGGTTACGAAACTAACAGAGATTTCTATTTTCCAACCAAAACAGAAAAGCTTATCAAAGGCAGAGAAGAAGGCGTTTTTTTAGACTGCTCCAAAGCGAAAGTGGAACTCTCTGAAATACCGCTGATGCGACTCAGAACTCTTCTTACTAATGGGACTCAAAAACTTCTGACCACATATACCGGAGCTGTAGCTGAAATAAACAACTCCCTGACAATTAGCAAAAAGGATCTTAAACTGGAAATTGATACCGGTAGCAGAACACTTCACATGATTACTCCGGATAACAGATATTCCGTAACTCTGGATCCTCGTCTTTTTGCTGTATATCACCTGATCATAAGTAAAATGATGCAGGCGGAATCTTTTAATATACCCGGTACAACATTCACCATTAAAAACTTTAGAAATGCCTATATGCTGTTGATTGAACTCTTCAAATACAGCACGGTTTATAATGATGCCTACAGAAGTAATCCAGCAACATTTGAATACGGAGAAAAGGAATTTTCAGATATTTTGGATGAACTCCTAGATAAAGAAGTAGAAAAGACTCTCAAAAACCCTAGATATGAAAAAGTCCAGCACATATCCAGACCGAATTGGATACACACTCTTAATTCAGAAATAAACACGTTACTTGGTAAATCTAAAGCTTTTTTATTAGATGTGGCAGATGGTCGCAGTTTTGATCAGACACATCCTTTTGTAGAAAGAGAAGACGGCAATTTTCTGAATATCAATTTTTTAAAGGCACAGCATGATTTATGGTCAAATGCCAAAGGAGATGTAAACGAACAAATCAAAGAAAAAGTTAATAGAAATTACATAGCCGATTTCTACCTTCTCCGCTACGACCAGAAAAAGAAAACATACATGATTGATATTGATCCGGAAAACATCACCATCATCTAACACCGATCATCGCAGTTCAATTCTCCTCCCCGTTTTCTAAACGGGGAACATGAACCGCGGAAATTATGACATATAATGCCTCAACAATGGAAATATTGAGAAAGGCATTCAAAATCAGAACCATGAACCTCTCTGCAGAATAGATACGCCAACCAGAATACTTTGATAAAGCATAATTATGAACCATAAAATTACGGTAATGTAAATAGTGGCAAACCTTTGGTATATCTTACATTTCGCAGTTAAACTTTCCTAATTTTTTCGTTTTGTTTAAAAATACATATAAAAATTATATTCCGTATGTTTTTTGATAGTTGGCACCTAGTAATTTCAGTATTTCATAGGCTTGGTCCTTGATATGAAAATAGAATCTCCCTTTTTGCCTAACAATGATTGTTTGAACACCACTGAATATCTGAAATACATATCTCATGGTTATTTTATCTGTAAGCTTACCGACCTGATTTTTGAGTTTAGTATTTGTAGCCTCCATGGCATTTCTGAGTTTCCACTCCAATCCGCTGAATACAGCTAAACTCAGAGTCATAATCATCAGCAATGCCTGAATATGTTCATTCTTGGAGACAAAGATTGAATCAGCAAAGAATTCAGGATCCTTGAGGAATCTAAAGCCTCTTTCCACCTTGTTCTGTGACTTGTACTGCCTAAGTAGTTCTCCCGGCTGCCAGTCACGCTCAATGTCATTTGTTGCTATAACAAAGAAGCTTTTATTTCTTCTAACCACGTTGCAGTAATCCTGGTTAATTTCAATCGTGATGCTTACCTGATAATGGTATTCCTTCTCACTGTCAGGCTTTTCAACCTTCGGTTTTCTTCCTCTTTTTGGAATTTCTTCCTTGATGACACTACTGCTGACAATCCGGCAGTAGCTACACTTTTTAGCAAATTTATCAATTTCCTTCTGTGCGTCAGGCTCGCAGGAATAATATGTCTTGCTGTAGCCCTTGATTACCTTATTCAGTCTGTTCAGTTCCCTTTCTGCAGAAGCTTCAACAGAGTGATTGTTTCTGGCTTCAGCTGTGTCACTGTGTACCAATAGCCATTTCTGAGCTACATTACCATTCTCAACGCTGTAGATTCTGCCTTGATTATGTTCATCTATCTCTGTCAGTTCATCAGAAGCATGTTCTGATACGAATTTCTGTACAGCCTTTAACTTTCCGTCTGCAGCACGTGTTACGTACTTTATGCCGTTCTTTTCCATGTCAGCTATATTTTCAGCTGAGTACAGTGCTGAATCTCCGCAGAGATATATGTACCCGTCATAGGTGTAGTCTTTAAACTGTTCAAATACTTTTACCATGCGTTTGAATGCATTAGTGTCATTGGTGTTGCCACTTTCAGGTTCCATAAACAGCGGTATTCCGGTTTCATTATCAACCATCATCTGTTCCATAATCTGAACCAGTTCAGGGTGAGCATCTCTGCTGTAACCGTAGGTAACATTGATTTTATGAGGTTCATCGTAGTTAACCTTACTGTTGTCCTCATGATACATCTGCTCAGTTCCATGGTAATGAAAGCTGGTGCTGTCGATATTAACACTCCCGATCTTTCTACCGAGACTCTTCATAATCCCCAGAGAGAGTTCTGAAAATAGAGGTGTCAGCCCGTATTCATATAAGGCATCCATCGTACGTCCGATAACATCATCGTTAAACCAGCTTGCGTCGTATTCTATTCCCAGCATAGCTTCAACATCCTTTGCATCAAAGAATGTGTTACTCATATAGAGCGGGCGGGTAGTATATCCCAAACCGTTAAGTATCATCAGGGCAACAACCTGACCATGGGTAAGGTGCCCATGATTATTGCTTGTTTTAGGGATTCGGGAATCAATCATCTCGATAATTCCGGATTCCTGAATAAAAGTTCCAACCAGTCCAAGATGACCAACAACGTATGGTTTAATATCCATGTCTAAATTAGCAACCATTACCGTACTTCCCCTTTAAGCTGACAAATATCAGCTATTCTAAAGGATTGAAGCACCTAGCATAATTTAAAAATATATAATTTGATCGGTGTGTCACATTTTTAGATTAAATTAATTTGTATGTGTAATTTTGTGACGTGTATCTATATTAATTTCAAGTTCAAAATGTTAGTCTCTTAAAAAATAGTTCGATATATAATGGTTAATTAAAATAATTTAACTGCGAAATGTAAGGTATATCTATACGTCCGTAATTTTTTATAATGTTTAACTGCGGAAACAGGTTTTAGCTATTTTAGTAAAAAGAACTGCATTACTCATGCTAAATCCAGGTCTTTAACGACTTCATCAAGAGTATAGGTAACCGGATTATTCCTATATTCAGCATAAGCCTTTTCATATTCTTTCAAGTCAAATTCCCCTTCAATATGATCCAAGACAATTTTGCTAACCAGTTCTGATACATTCATTCCAAGCATAGATGCATACGATTTAATAATATCGGTATCAACATCGATTAATCTAATAGATATAGACATTATCAGCTCCTATAGATACAGCCATACCTTTGCTACATTGTGATATAAATACTCAATAATCTCAAGAAAACAGGCAAAAAGATAATATGCATTATTTGGATGAAACAGATAGGTTCCGGAATAAGCTGAGAAATAATAAGACCGAACTCTTTTATTCAGAATTCGGTCTTATAAAGCCTAAACTTATGAATTGGAACAAAACTTAGGATTATAGATTTTTTTAATATTAAATAATCAGCCCGGAGCGACTACTCTTTGTCTTCTGATGCCTCATCAGAACCGTCAGCTTCATTTGCCGCCTCATCACCGCCGAACTCCTCACTCAGAGCCTTGTCATGAGCGATAGTAGAAGTAATGAGATTGGAAAGCTTCATACCGGTATCTAAAGACTTATCATAGTAGAAGGCTATTTCCGGAACGATACGGAGCTTCATCAGTCTGCCGATATGTCCTCTGAAAAATCCCTTTGCTCTGTTGAGTACCTTGATTGCTTCCTTAATCTGAGCCTCATCATTGTTAAGCAGAGTTATATAAACCTTGGCATAGGACAGATCCCCTGAAACTCTGACATCACTTACAGTGGCCATTTTTACTCTGGGATCTTTAAACTCCCTCTGAAGCAGTACTGCGATTTCCCGCATCATCTGCTGCGCCACCCGGTCTGCACGACTAAATTCTCTTGCCATTAAGACAGATATCTCCTAAATAAAACGTTTCTCATGCATATGCGGTCCGCATGCAGACCGCACCTGCAGGAAACTAATCAAGAGTACGCTTGATTTCGATATTTTCAAATACTTCGATCTGGTCGCCTTCACGAACGTCGTTGTAGTTCTTCACGCCGATACCGCATTCGAAGCCGTTGGTAACTTCACTTACGTCATCCTTGAAGCGACGTAATGAATCAAGCTCACCTTCAAAGATTACCACGTTGTCACGCAGTACGCGGATTGGAGCTGAACGCTTGATAAGACCTTCAGTAACCATACATCCGGCAATCTGACCGAACTTAGGATGCTTGAACACCTGACGTACTTCAGCCATACCGATGATCTGCTGCTTGATTTCAGAACCGAGAAGACCGCTCATGGCCTGCTTAACTTCATCAATCAGATCGTAGATAACGCTGTAGTAGCGAACGTCGATACTGTTGGATTCAATAATCTTTCTGGCTGAGTTGTCGGCACGGACATTGAAGCCGATAATAATTGCTGATGAAGCAGCAGCCAGTGTAGCATCAGTTTCAGTAATACCGCCTACGGCACCGTAGATGATATTAACCTTAACCTCTTCAGTTGACAGCTTGACCAGAGAATCGGTGATGGCTTCAACAGAACCCTGTACGTCGGCCTTAAGCACAATACTGAGTTCTGAAGCTGCTCCTTCCTTGAACATATTGTCAAGTTTAGCCTTACGCTGACGGGCAATCTTGATTTCTCTGAATTTACCCTGACGGTAATTGGCAACTTCACGGGCCTTCTTTTCATCTCTAACTACGGTAGCCTCATCACCTGCTACAGGTACGCCGCTTAAACCGAGGATTTCCACCGGAATTGACGGACCGGCTGATTCAACATTACGGCCGAGTTCATCCTTCATGGCACGAACCTTACCATATTCCAGACCGCAGAGAACGATATCACCTACATGAAGTGTACCCTGCTTAATCAGAACAGAGGCTACAGGACCACGGCCCTTATCAAGACGTGATTCAATAACCACGCCTGATGCCATACCGTCATAAACAGCCTTGAGTTCAAGAACTTCAGCCTGAAGAATGATAGCTTCAAGAAGTTCATCAATACCCTGACCGGTCTTTGCAGATACCTTAACGAACTGGGTATCACCGCCCATTTCTTCAGAAACGATGCCGTGACGGAGAAGTTCATTAATAACACGGGTAGGATCGGCAGCTGGCTTATCAATCTTGTTGATAGCGACAACGATAGGCACATTACCGGCCTTGGCATGCTGAATAGCTTCGATAGTCTGAGGCATTACACCGTCATCAGCTGCTACAACCAGAACTACGATATCGGTAGCGGCAGCACCGCGGGCACGCATTGCGGTAAACGCGGCATGGCCCGGAGTATCCAGGAAGGTAATGGTTTCACCCTTATTGGTCTGAACATGGTATGCACCGATGTGCTGGGTAATACCGCCGGCTTCACCTGAGGCAACCTTGGTCTTACGGATGTAGTCAAGCAGAGAGGTCTTACCATGGTCTACGTGACCCATGATGGTAACTACAGGAGCACGAGGTTCAGCTGAAGCATTAACATCACGATCGCTAAGAACCTGTTCTTCGAGTTCGTTTTCCTTGCGGACAACAACCTTGTGACCCATTTCTTCAGCAACCAGAGTAGCTGATTCCTGATCGATAACCTGGTTGATGGTTACCATTTCACCAAGCTTCATGAATGACTTGATAACTTCTGAAGCCTTAACCGCCATCTTCTGAGCCAGTTCAGCAACTGTGATGGTTTCACCGATTACGATATCGCGGCTGACCGGAGCAACAGGCTTGTTGAATGCATGCATCTGCTGATTGAGCTTAGCACTGCCCTTGAATTTCTTCTGGTGCTTGGCGTTCTTCTTGGAGGACATCTTGTCATCATGTTCCTCTTCGATACGGGCACCCTTGGCTGAACGCATCTTGCCGCTTGCAGACTTGCTGCGGCGGTTGCGGTTTTCTTCCTCTCTGTCCTGCTCTTCTTCAGCTTCCTTTACATAACGTGAGGTTGAATCATCATCAAAATCATTTTCCATGGCCTGACGGGCAGCATCTTCCTCATCCCAGCGCTTCTGGTTTTCTTCAACCTCGCGGGCGGCTGCTTCGGCAGCGCGGCGGCTTTCTTCCTCAATCTTGCGGAGAGCTTCCTGTTCCTGGGCTCTGCGGAGTTCCAGTGATTCAGCTTCTTTCTTTTTCTTTGCTTCCTTTTCAGCAGAGTTGTCAGCAGACTGAGTCTTCTTTGCAGCTTCAGCAGCCTTACGACGGGCTTCTTCTGCCTGCTGTTTTTTAAGCTCCTGTTCAGCCTGCTTCTTTAATCTTTCCTCTTCAGCCTTGCGGAGTGCTTCAGCTTCCTTTCTTCTTTCTTCCTCTTCTCTCTTGTGCACTTCAGCTTCTGAAGGTGCAGTACGCTTAACAACGATTTCAGAAGAACTGGTATTTAATTTATTTTTACCTGTATTAGTCTTGTTACGGCTAAGACGGGTCAATTTCTTTCCTTCGTCTTTATTTTTTTCTTCAGTCATAAATTTTTATCACTTAATTCCAATATTTAAACTTTTACGGGCTCCGGCTGACGCCCATATTTATGGATCTCCTGCCGGGCTCATTTACCGGAGCCATCCGGTGTTCTTTTGTCCGGCATCCTCTCCGCCGGACAGTACCGGTTGATTATTTGTTCATCTCATCGAGATTCCAGGCGATGTTTCTGGCTTTCATAATGAGAGAGGAAGCCTTTTCTCTGTCGAATTCAGGAAGGTCAACCAAATCATCTGTTGCACATTCGGCAAGCTCTTCAAGTGATGCGATTTCTCTTGAAGCCAGAGCTCTGACATCGGCATTGTCAAGACCGTCAAGATTGATGAGTGAAGCATCCACCTGTCTTCCGGAAGGAGTCTGGATGTTCTTTAAAGCCTCTCTCGCAACCTTCTGAAGTTCAGCGACGAGTTCATCATCAAGACCTTCAACATCATTTAAAATATCCTTAGGATCAGAGAAGGCCACCAGTTCGATGGTATCGAATCTTGCATCAATAAGAGCCTGAGCAAAATCTGAGTCGATATTCAGAATATCACCGAAGGTGCTTACAAGTGATGCCTTTTCTTCATTCTGCTTATTTTCCAGATCATCAACTGTCATAACATTAATATGCCAGCCGTCACCTATAAGAGCTGAGGCGAGACGTACGTTCTGACCGTTTGAACCGATTGCCTTGGCGTACTTCTTCTCATCATTTTCAACACCGATAAGAACCTGCTTCTTATCCTTGTCGATAATGGCCTGCTTAACTTCAGCAGGTTCCATGGCATTGATTACATACTTTGAAATATCTTCATCGTAAATAATAATATCGATGTTTTCCTGACATAATTCATTGGAAACGTTCTTAATTCTTGAACCCTTCATACCGATACAGGCGCCCTTAGGGTCAATGCGGCGGTCTTTGGCTCTGATAGCCACCTTGGCTCTGAAACCAGGGTCACGTACCACATTAACAATCTCCAGCTGACCTTCACCGATTTCAGGTACTTCAGTGGTTAAAAGCTCCTTGAGGAAATCATTGCTGGTGCGACTGACTTCAAGCTGAGGTCCCTTGCCGTCAGTCTTAATCGGCAGCAGGATACCTCTTACACGGTCTGATGGACGGAAAAGGTCGCGGGAAAGCATATTCTGACGGCGCATAACTGCAATGGCACCGTTACCGAGATCCAGAGTAACCTCGTTTCTTGACGCATGCTTTACAATACCGATAACCAGCTTACCAACACTGCCGATAAACTCATCAATAACCTGCTGACGTTCAGCTTCACGAATCTTCTGCTGCAGAACCTGCTTTACGGTTGTAGCGGTAATACGATCATCAAGAATATTCAGAGAAACATTGTCATCAATCATGTCGCAGACATAATCACCGGCAACTGCGTTTTCATCATCAAGCTTGGCTGCCTCGAGAGAAATTTCCCTGGTCGGATTAGCAAGAGGACCGTCAGTGTCAACAATAAGATAGCGTCTTAAAACTGAGTAGTCACCGGTCTTGCGATCGATTTCCACCTTGATGTCCGGTTCAAGATTATCAAACTTCTTTTTGATAGCTATAGCCAGAGCACCTTCAAGAGCATTGAAGACCTTATCACGATCAATCTGCTTTTCATTTGAAACAGTATCAACAATTGCTAATATTTCTTTTGACATCTTACTATTTCCTAAAATATCTATCTAAATTCAAAAACTTTTTTCACCCGCGTTATTAAATACCGCTATTTCTGCTCTATGCTGGTTCCCGTTTTTTTTCTTCAGAAAACCGAAGTCACGCCGGTGAAGTACATTCTTTGTTTTCCTCCCGGACCGATAGATGCACAGCCTGCGGAACCGGAGGTTACCGGCTAAAACTAGATTACCGGTATAAGCTGCACCCTGGCAACGTTAGGATAGGCAATTTCGAACAGCTCACCATCCACTCTTAAGCACATGATGTCACCGTCTACCTTTTCCAGAACACCTCTGAAACGGCGGCGGTTAGCTATCGGCATGCTCACTTCAACGTTCATTTCACTGCCGATATATGAACAGACCTGCTCAAAAGTAAACAGAAAACGATCCAGCCCCGGAGAAGACACTTCAAGGAAGTACGGATGATTAAAAATATCCGCCACGTCCATGATGCTGTTTAATTCAAGAGAGACCTCACTACAGTCATCAATGGTTACGCCGCCTTCCTTATCAATAAAAATCTGCAGAGTGGTACGCTTAGGATTATTAATGAGTCTCACACCCCAGAGTTTCATGTCTTTTTCTTCGAGTACCGGGATTACCAGTTCTGATACTCTTTGTTCTATTGTTGCCAAAAAATGACTCCTATTTTTTTATCACAATTAATTCAGGCCTTCCCCCGGATTTACCCGGAGATCCAGTGTTTTTTCAAAAAACACAGTTATCCGAAAGCTGTCACCTGTTCTCTGTTAAGAACCGGTATTCAGCTGAAAACTCCGCACCGGCAGGTCTGTCAGCCTGCTGATAATCAACTATTATCAGAAATTATATATATAAAAAAAGCTCCGGACTGTTTGTGACCGGAGCTTTCTCGATCATAAATTGTCAGAAAAAAAACAACCGCTTCACCAAACGGAGGTTTTATACGGATAACCGTCCTGCCCGCGCAAGCCTGCAGAAAGTTCGAATATCCCGGAGGGATAATCATCCGCTTTTTCATTGAAGCTAATTGTACTATTAAGACAAGGTACAATCAACTTAATTTTGGAATTAGATGAAAACAGTCAGACATAATTCCTTATAACCGGCTCTGTGTCACGTTTATTATTCAGGCAGTACCGGACTATTTCCCGGAGGTTTTATCACCTGACCTCTCCTGTTTCAGGAGGTCACAGATTTTTCCGTCTGACACCAGTTCCCTGCGGAGTTCACCGAGAGTTATCACCTTCGGGCTGATACCAAGAGGTCTTACCGCCTTCATGGTCATGTAGCCCAGTCTAGTTGAATAAATTCCGGCAGCCACCCCCTGTCCGAGAGATGCACTCAGTTTTCCGGCCACTCCGGCCCCCATGACATCAATCACCGCATCGGTTGCCAGATCCGTCATACCGATAAGCACCAGATTACGGATTACTCTTCTGTACAGCTGCATTCTCCCCCAGAGACCGGTGCTCAGTCCGTAGACTTCGGAAATCTCTCTTATCATTCTGAGAGATCTGGCCAGAGTAAGCACCATATCAAGCCATGCCACCGGACTCAGAGCCACAACCACCCCGTTCTCCCGGGATCTTTTAACAATAATTCTTTTGGCCTTCTCATCCTGTTCTGCAAGAATCAGGTGTTCATAAAGATCAAAAACATCCCGCGGGGAGAGATGAGGCGCAAGTCTTTTATTAAAGCTCTCCCAGCCTTTCTTTTCCACAGCTTTGGAATCCCTGGCAAGCTCCCGGCATATTTTCACAGCTTCGGAAAAAGAGCCGCTGTCACATGCCTCCGCCACCTCCCTACGATGAATATCAATCTGCTTAAAAAGCAGCACCGTACTGAATTCCCGGTAAATACTTACCAGAGCCAGCACAAAAACAATAAGAAACGCCACACTCCAGAATATACCGGTAACCGATCCGGAGGCAAAAGCACTGCTGATAACACTATAGGTCTGCAGACCGCCGAAGCAGAGAACCAGAAGCATAATCCATAGTACCGGACTGGACCAGAAACGAACCGGAGGAACCTCCGCCTCATCATCTGCTTCAAGCTCCATAGTCATGGATTTTGCCGCCACTTCATCAGTCTGACGCACCTCCATAAGTTTTCCTGATTCCACGTTCAGGGTAAATCCCTTAAGCATGTCTTCTGCTGCAGAGGTCTCCACAGACTCCTTTTTTTCCTTTACCGCTGTTTCCGGAGCACGGTTGGTTCCGGCAGAAGCATCACTTTCAGAACCGCCGGCAATACCGGTTTTTTCTCCGGTAACCATATCCCTGAGTTCTGATTTCGGTGCTATTTCAAATCCTTGTTTCATATTCTTATTACAGTTTGTCTTTCAATAGATAATTCAATAAAGCATCAATATTTATATGCGGTACAGGGTCCCCGAAATTCAGTTTCGGCGGTCTGAAATCCTTCATTCTGAAATACTGCTGAAAGAATTCCATACCTTCACGGGACCATTTTGCCGGCACACTTCCAGGGAAAAACGCCGGTTCCTCAGGATAGTCGGTCGCCAGCACCTGCACCTGTCTGCCCTCGTGCTCGGCATAAAGACACCGGGAGGCTCTGATAGCAGAAAGAATCATGAATTCACAGTTCGAAC
>JAEEGK010006040.1_pt1 | contig 29161 bp, 21 predicted proteins | sample 8958771 | NCBI WGS metagenome assembly JAEEGK01 (sample SAMN16246547, study PRJNA631951) | gut metagenome | biome: gut microbiome; feature: rumen; material: SC-attached | host: Bos | place: Iran: Karaj | collected 2018-10 | reverse complement strand
GAAGGAAAAATTCCAAATGAATTTTTAGATAAGAATTTTATTGAGAAATATACTAATGAAAAAATTTGTTTTAGAGTTAAATTAGTTAATTTTTTTACTATTAAAAATTTAATGGATAAAGGAGAAATTCAAGCTAAAATTTTAAAAAGAGCTACAGAAAGAAAATTTAATTATCCTAAAATTGGAGATGAAGTAATTTATAATATGAAATTTATTTATAAACAAAATGAAATTTATAATAAAGAAAATATAAAAATTGAAATTGAAAATGATGAAAATAAATTATTTGAAATTGAAAGAAGATTAATTCAAAATACAAGAAAAGGAGAATTAAATTTAATTACAGTTCAACAATCATATATGAAAGATAGAAATAAGAAATTTATTGAATTTTATAAAATTGATAATGATGAACCATTATTATTTTATGTTGAAGTTATTGATATACAACATTTTAAATTTGTATATGATATTAATAAAGATAAATATTCAAAAACAAAAATTTTATATGAAGGATTTGGTTTAGATTCTCCTGATAGAGAAATGTTAGTTAAATTAAAATTACAGATTAAAATAAATGGAGAAATAAAAATAAATACCTTTGAAAATGAAAATATAAATGAATATATTAATGAAAATAAATACACAGAACAATTAAAAGAATGGAGAGATAATATGAATAAAAAATATGATATTAAAAATATAAATGATGAAATAGATTTAGAAAAAAGTAAAAAAATATTCGAAGAACTAAATTTTCCAAATTTACTAAATATTGATATGAAAATGTACACAATACCGAATTTAATGAGAAAAGTATTAGTTCATATGAAAAGAAATGAAATTATATACATTAAAACAACATTTATAGATTATTTCAATATAAATAATATTAAATTATATAATATAGGAAAATTTGGAAAAGATGAAGGAATAAAAATAGAAATTTACATTCATTTATATGAATTTCAACAATTACCTCTTTTTGGAAGATATTCATATGAAGATAAATATTCTCAATTATCTTTATATAAAAATAGAGCAGATGAATGTTTTAAAATAAATGATATTTATAGAGCAATGAAAATTTATCATAATTTAAATTATAGATTTGATGAAGGAGATATTTTTGGTCATGATAGTGAAAATGCACAAAAATATTTAAAAGAAAATAATAAAGATTTATATGATAAATTAATGAAAATGAGAATTGGAGTTCATAATAATTATGCTCTTTGTAAATTAAAATTAGGAAGAATTTATACTTGTTATGAAACTTCTAATAAAGTTGTTAAAAATTTTGATGATAAAAATCCAAAAGCTCTTTATTTATTAGGTAAAACTTCTTTAATGTTAAAATTTTATAAACAATCTGTTGAAACTTTAAGAAAATTAAAAGAAATTCAACCTAATAATCCTGAAGTTGATGAATTGTTAAATGAAGCTGAAAAAGCTAATAATGATGATTTGGCGAAGGAAAAAAAAATGTTTAAAAAAATGTTTAAGTATGCTGATTAAAAAAATTTTTTTTTTATATAATTAATTATAAGAAAAATTTTTATTATTTTTTTTATTTAAAAATAATTTTTTTTAGTTAAATTTGTTTTCTTTAAATTAAATACAAATTCTAAAATATTTTTATTTATCAGGTCCTCTTATACATATATATTTTGCATTATAAATTATAATATCGTTATCATTTATTTTTCTTTGTGGAATTGAATGCTCATAAGAAATATTTTTAATTGTATTTCTATTAATTTTAAATATTTTTGTTATGCTATTAAATAATTTACATGATTTTATTAATTCTTTAATTCTATTATTATCTTTATTTTCATTATTATTATTTACTTCATCCTTATCTTCATTAATATTAATATTATATTTATTTTCATCAAATAATTCATCTTTTTTAAATTCAATATTGCATTTTTCAAATTCTAAATAATTTTTTCTAAATTCTTTTCCAGATATTAAACAATTATTTTCATTTAAAGCATATAAACTACTAAAAAAATAAAAATAATTTGGTCGATAACCATATCTCCAAATTTCAATAGCATCACTAAAATCATCTATTTCTTTATTTTGTATAAATTTTATTTTATTTCCATTATCATTTATTTCTAATTCTAATTTATTTTTTTTAATTGGAGGAGTATCAAATTTTAATTTATTCAAATTTGAACCATATAAAAATGTTAATAAATGAAAAATTTCATGTAAGTAATCATTTTGTTTTGATTGAATAATATTTAAAACATTTATTGCATCTTCATATTTATTATAATATGGTTTAGAATTAATAAAAATACTATAATTATGTCTATTTGTATAACCAAAATCTATTTTAAATAAAAATGGTATAAAAAAAGTATTTTTATAAATTTCTTCAAAAATTTGCTTTTTATATTTTCCTTCAAATGCATATATTAAATTATTATGTTCAAATCTTTCATCAAGAGTTATATATGCATTTTTAATATTATTAGAACATAAAGTAGAATATAAACTATTTTTAAAATTTAATTCTATTTCTTTATCACATTTTATAAAATTATTATTTAATAATCCTTCAACTGTTAAGTATTCAATATCTGGATTTTTAGAAAATAAATAGAATTTATATACAGGTAATTTAAGAATATTTATATTATAATGCTTTAATTTTATCATAAATTCTTTATTAATATCTTCAATATGTATTTTAACAATATCATCTTCATTTATTGTTTCAAAAGTTTCTTTTGTAATTTCTTTATTATCTTTATAAATTTTACATTTATCTAAAATTTGACTTGTAATTATTGGTTTTGATAAACTTTCTATTATATTATCAAATAATTTATGATCAATATTATATTCTCTATATTTCTCAATTACTCTTAAATATTCTAATAATATTATTAATTTTTTAATATTTCTTTCTTCATTATTATCAAATGATTCAAAAATTGGTTTGAAATTTTCAATTAATTTTAAAATATAATTAAAATTATAAATATAATCATCATCTTTTTCATATTCTTCATAATCTAATTCTTCTATTTTACTTGTTTTATTTTTATTTGGTGTATGAATAATAAATTTTTTTTTGTTATTTTTTTCTTTTTTTTGTAATAATAATAATGTTATTTTATCATAAAAATCAAAAAATAATTTACAATATTGAAAACCTATATTAGGCACAATTATTCCAAATCTTAATTTATCATTATCAAAATTAAAATTTTCATATAATATATCAATTAAATTATTTATTAATTTTCTTTTTTCTTTATTAGTTTTGTTTAATTTTGATATATTATTCAAATTATTATAAAATTCAATAAAATATTGTTTTGGATGATTATTTAAAAAAAAATTTAATTCATTATTAATATATTCTTGAGGCAAATAATTCAAAATTTTTTCTAATTTTTTTTTTTCAGAATGAATAATTGAAAATTTTACTTCATTAAAAAAATTTTTAAATTCATCTTTATCATATTTATTTTCAATTAAATGTTCAAGAAATTCAATTGATATTGTTTCGTCAATATTAAAATTTTTAATAAAATCAATTTTTTCATTAATTGTTTTAGCATTTTTCCATTTATTTTTGATATTTTTAATTAATATTTCAATAGGTAAAATTTCTCCTTTTTTTTGGTCTTCTTCATATTCATTATAAAATTGAGCTTCAAATTTCTCCATTTTTTTTAGAATAAATGATTATTGGATATATTTAAATTAATAATTTATAATATTTAGTTGATTATTTTATTTTATTATAATTTATTAAAATATTTATTTCTTTTCAACTAATATAAAAAAATAAATAAAAATCAAATTTTATATAACATAATTAATTCTATAATAATATATAATATAATAACAATTAAAAAATATAATTTTTGAAATATATGATTAAATATATTTAATTTATTTACTTTTAAATTATCTCAATTTCCATATTTTTTTCATTTATTTTTGAAATTTTAAAGAAAATCTTTTTATAAATATTCTCCATATTATTATTTATATTTTTATTTTTATTAATCTTTTCAAAACAAAAGATTATTGAATATAATCTCTCTTTAAAATCATTTTTATAATAAGGAATATTTAAAACTAAATTATTATTATTCATATACATTATTTTCTTTATTATTTTAGTATTTTTAATTAAATTTTTGTCAAACATTTCTTTGGTAATTATTATTGAAGAATTAGATGAAATTTCATTTAAAAAAATTTTAAGTTTTAATAATGTGTTTGATTTATTTTTTTTATAATTTTTTATTAATTTAATTAATAACTCAAAATTCATATTTATAGGAATTTTCAAAATAATATTTTTCAATTCTTTTTTAAAATATAAAATAAATTCTTCAATTAATTCAATTTTGAAACTAATATCATAATCAAATTCAAAAGATATATATTCTAATTTATGTAAAACATTATTTTTTGATTTATAATAATTTAAAAATAAAATAAAATCATTTGTTGATAATTTTTTTAATTCTAAAGATGATAAATCATGAGGGAAATTTTCAAAATTAATATAAGAACATACATTATTAAAATCAAAAATAATTTCTGAAATTTTTAACTTACTAAAATTAAATCCATTTTCAAAACTATAAAATTTTTTTTTTTTTAAACTTTCTATTAAGGTTTTTTTATTTAAATTATCATCATTAAAAATTATTTCTAAAGAATTTAAATTTATTCCTGAATTTTGAATACTTAAGAATAAATTAAATATGAAACAAGCAATTGAAGAATTATAATTATCAAAATTTTCAATATTATTTTCTAAATAAATATTATATGTTAGGTCAATTGATAGTTTTATAAAATCATTCATTTTATGATCTAATATTGTATTCAAATCAAATAAATTGATATTAAAAGTATAAAATAATTCATTTAAAATTTCTTCATTTTTTAATAATAAGAATTTATTATAATTATAATTATTTTTAGGAATGAAATTATAATAAAACATCATTTTATTATTATAAATATTAATATCTATTATTTCATTATTTGAACTTTGAATTAATGTTTCATTTATTTTATCTTTAATTTGACTTTCATTATTATTATTCATTAATTGGGAATTAATATTTATTTTATTTTTTGAATATAAATTATATTTTTCACAATTCATTAAAATTTTTCTTAAACAAATTGTTTCATTTGGAAATAAATTAAGTTTTAAATTACATAAGTTTTCATCTTTAATTAAAGATAAATTACAATAATTAAATAATAAAGGATCAAATGAATTAATTTGTATATTCATTTCATAATAACTTTTCATTAAATTATTAATAAAAAATTCAAATTTCATTAATTTATTATTCAAATCAGAATGATAAAAAATATTTTTATCATTTGCACTTGAAAAAGGATTAATAATTCCTTTATTTTTATTAGAATTAAAAGATAAAGTTCTTTGAAACTCAGAAGAAGAAGTCATAGTCCTTAAATCACTAATTTCAGTTTTTGATTTATTTCTATTAATTTCATCTTCATTATTTAAATATAATTTTGACAAAATATAATGTGATTCAATTTGATAAGAATCAAATAATTTAATTGATAAAGAATTAACATTCATAAATGAATATGCAGTTTTTACTAAAATTAAATTAGATATTATTAATGTTTCATATGTTTCACTTATTGATATTATATTTTGTTGATTTATTTTATATGGGTTTATATTATTAAATTGTTTATTAATTTCATCTATATTAAAATTAATATCAAGGTTAATAAATGTTGGAAAAAGAATATTAAAATAATATGAAAAAAGAGTTATAACATCTAAATTTATTTTTTTATTATTAGAAATATCATTAAATCTTATTTTCAATGTTTTAATTTCTGCAAAATTTTCTATTAAATCTCTTGCAATATAATTTTTAATTTTAAAATTAAGATTATATTTTTTAAAATTGAAATTTTCAAATTCATATGAATTTTTTATTTTTTCTATTACATTTATTAAAAGATCAATTAATGTTAATAAATTTGAATAATTTAAAATAAATATTGTTCTTTGAATATCTTCAAAAAGTATACTACCAAAATCTGGATTTTCTTCTTTAAAATATTTTTTGATATTTATAATTAAATTTTTTATTTCTTTAAATAAATTTTCATCTTTTGGTTCTTTAATTATTTTATTTTCTAATTTACTTTTATAGTAAAATAAATTCATTCTTAAATCTCCAACTATGCTGAAAAAATTCTGTTTTATATTATTTTTTTCAACATTATTAATTTTTCCTTTCTCATCCGAATATTTCAAGAAATTTTCATTCATTAATAATAATTTATTTAACATTAAAAAATACTTAATAATTAAATTATTAATTTTAATATTAATAATTGAAATAAAATATTAAAAAAATAAAATAAAAACAACCAATAAATCTTAAAAAAAAACAAAAATTAAAAATTATATAATTTAAAAAAAAATCAATGGACGGTTTTGTTGACAATTCAATAATAAAAAACCTTCAATCAATATTTAAAGATTACATATCAAAACCAGATGAATTCATAACAAAACTAAATGTAATAAAATTTTTTTTCGATTACAAATTAATAGATTCATGTGGATATAATATATTTGAAATAAACTCATTTTTAAATCAATTAAATCCAAAAGAAGATAAAATAACAATGAAAATGTTTTTAATATTATTATTTTACATATATAAACGTCAAATGGAAAATTTTGAAAATAATAATGAAGGAACAATAAAATCAAATGAATCATCAGTAAGTCAAATGACAGTAAATGATATAAATAATATAGTAGATGATCAGTTACAAATATATAAAACTAATAATATAATTAAATTAATGTTAGAAAAAAAAGATGGTAAAGAATCTCCTTATAAATTCCAATCACCAGATTTTACAAAAGATGAAATTAAATATGTTTGTTCATATGAAATTTTAACTTTTCTTTCTGCATATATGCATTCAATAGAAACATCAATTTTTGATATGTATGCAATTTCAAATAATAATCAAAATAATATAACAAATTTTAAATATGTAAATTTAACAAAATTAAATAATTTATTTTTCGATTTTCCAATTTTTGCAAATTTTTCTAGTGAAAAAATAGCAACTTACATGGAATTATTTATTGACGGAATTACTCCAAATACTTTTGAAACATTTCAAAGTTTATTTGATGAGAGAATGACACCAGAGCAAATAAAAGAAATATTCGATTCATTTTATTATGATTGTGATTTAGATGAAATGAATTTTTCATATAGTGGATTAACAATATTATTAGTTTTATTTGCTTTAAAATTAGAATCTTCTGAAAATTTATCTTATCAAGAAGCTTTAGAATATATGTTTGAAACTGCTTTTGGTTTAAAAACTGATAATGCAAATTTAACTGAACAAGTTCAAGAAGAAGAAGAAGAAGAAATTGATTATGAATTTATTCCTGAAAGTGAAACTTTAAATAATGTTAAGAATTTTAAATATAATGATGATGATAATGATTTTATAAATGAATTTTTAAATATTTTAGATAATATTTTACCTCAAGTTGATAATATTATTAATTCATTTAAAAATGATATACCATTTCATTCTAATACAATATCAACAAATAAATATAATGTTATACCTGCGAAATTTCCATTAGAAAGATTACAAGTTGAAATTGATGAAGAAAGAGAAAGAGAAACTGCAATAAGAGAAGGTAAAAGAATAGCAAAAGCTAAAAAAGCTAAAAAAAGAAATGCAAGAGATCCACCACCAAAAGAAATTTATATGGATGAATATCCAAAAGAAGAAATAAAAAATAAAAGATATCTTGGTTCAAAAATTATTAATACATTAACAAATAGAGTAGTAAAAAATACATTTAAAGAAATATTATCTAATACAAATGTATATCCAAGTTTAATAAGAGAAACATTAATTTTACCTTCAATTTTACCATCAAAAATAAAAGAAATGATAATTGAATGTTATAAAGATCAAATAAAAGGTCATTCAGAAATTGCAATTCGTAGATTAGAAAGAGCAAGAATTTTATTAAGAGATTTAACAAATGAAGATGATATTCAAGTTGATTTATTTTTTGAATTAACATTTGGAACATTATATGAAGATTTAGATTTTGATTTACAAGCAATGAAAAATTATTATGAAGCTAAAAAATTAAGTGATAAATTAATTCAAGTTGATCCTGATAATGCTTTAGTTTATTCATATTTAGGAGCATTATTTTTAAAATTAAATGAATTAGATTGGAGTTTACGTTGTTTTCAAAAAGCAAAAGAATTAAGAGAAAAAACTATTGGTGGAGATACTTTAGATACTGCTGCTATTTATAATAATTTAGGTGTTGTTAGTTTTTATATGGAAAGTTTTCTTCCTGCTAATTCTTATTTTAATTTAGCTTATGAAATTACTAAAAGTATTTTAGGATTGAGAAATCCAAGAACTTTGTTTATTAAAAGTAATATTAGTAAAATGAGTCAGTTGAATTTTAATAAGGAAATTAGTTTTAAAACTCTTGGAAAATATCCTACTCCTACTATGCTTGTTAAAAATCCTAAAAGGAAAAAAAAGTAGGATTTTATTTTTTTTTTTTTTTTTAAGTATTTATTTTTTGTTTTTTTAATAAGATTATTTATTTTTTTTTTTATTTTTTTTTTGTAAGATGGATGAAATTAATACTAGTTCAAATAATAATAAAATAAATGATGAAAATGTTTCTTTAAAAGTTAATCAAAATAGTATTGAAGAAATAGAAAAATCTACTTTTGAAAGAGCAATTATTGAAGCATTTAAACAAGAAAATGCATATGAATGTATAAAAAAATTATCTATTGCATATGATGAAATACAGTTCTTTGTAAAAGATATTAAAAATTCAAATGGGAAAAATTTTATTTTGAATAAAAATTTATTAGATAAATTAAATAGATTAGTAGAAAGAAAATATTTTAATGTGAATATATTAATAGGAAAAATTTTTAGTAGTTTATTAGAAACTTCAAATTTTGAATTTTTATCAAATAATCTTAATTTATTAATTGAATTTTCAAATCAAATTTTAAATAATTTAGATATAATTAAAAGTACAAATGTATCTTTAGATTTAGAAAAAAGATGTTCAACTTTTTTAAATTATTTACTTTATAATACAAAAATAAATTTAGATGAAGAACAAAAAGAAATTTTAAATGATTTATTAAATTCTTTTCCTTCAAGATATTCAAGTTCATCATATACAAATTTTGCAAATGAAAAAGATAATATAATTCAATATTGTGAAAGTGATGAATTAAATATTAAAAATCAAGGCATTTTATTATTAATGGATAAATTTAGTAATACTTTTTCTTTAGATGAACAATTTGATTTATTATTACAATATGGAACTCAAATTGTAAAAAGTATTATAAATAAACCAAAAATTGATTTTAAAAAAGCATATTTTCAACTTGGTAATTTTATAACTAGTATGTTATATAGTGTTAAATTTAAAATTAAAATTGAAGAAGATATTAAAAAAGTATCAAATACAAAATCAATTTTTTTAAATGATACAATAAAAGAAGATGAAAAAGATAAAGAAAATATTCATTTAGAAAAAAGTGATACAAATTATTCAATGAACGATTTATCATTTTTAAAAGATTGTTTATTTGAATTAACAAATCAAAAAGAAACATTAATAAAAAATGAAAATATAATATCAATATGTTTATTAATATTAGAAACATTAATTCAATATAACAAATTATTTGATTTACAATATGTTTGTTATGTAATATTAAAAAAAATATATTTTATATTTCCAAAATATAGAAAAAATATAGAAAATTTAATAACGATTAATTTAATAAATTTATCAATGTATAAATCAACAGAAGAAAGAATGTTAACAATTGAATGTCTTCAATTTCTTCATTTCTTATTAAATTATGGAGAAGAAGAAATAAAAAATAAATTAAATAAATTAATAGAAGAAAAAGAAAATGAAATAAATATAGAATTAGAAGAAAATAAAAAATATGATCAAATAACAGTAGAATATGAATATTTAAATTTTGCAGATTTTAATTTAAGAATTGGATTTCCTTTTTATTGTGAAATTGATGCAGGAGGAGAATATCAAAAATATATTGAAATAGAAAATAAAAACTCTTTAATTTATATTGGAATTGCAACAAGTGCATATGATATTAATATTAAATTATTAAAATATTGTCCTAATATTAAATGTGATGAAAATTATTATGATGATTTAACTGATAATGGTCATTTTATTGAAATTTATAAAATTGAAAGAATTGATTGTAGTGAAATTCCAGTTAAAATTGTTTTATTTTGTAAAGAAAATGGTATTTATAAATTAGTTTTTGATAATAGTTTTAGTTGGTTTACTACAAAAGTTATTAGATATAGATTGAGTATTCTTAAATTATTAAGTCAAGTTAATAATGAAACAATTAATAGTGAAAATAAAGATAATGATAAAATTGAAGTTGATGTTCAAATTTAAATATAATTTTAAATATGTTTAAAATGAAATGAAATAAATTATATTAAATTAAATATAAAGAAATTTTTTTTTTTAATTGATTTTTTACAAAAAGATAAAAATTGAAATAAATAAAAAATACAAACTAAATATTAAATTAATTTTCATCTCCTAAATTTCCACCTTCATTAGTAATATCATTTTTACAAATTGGGCAATTATTATTATTATTATTAAACCACTGTTCAATGCAATTTTTATGAAAAATATGAAAACAAGGAAGTGTTTCAACTTCATCATTTTCTTTATAATTTTCCATACAAATTACACATTTTTTCGCATATTCTTCACCAAATTTTTCTAAATTATTTAAATACTTTTTATCTATTTTAAATTTTGGTAAATTTCTTATTACATTTTCAACTTTTTGTTGTTTAAAAAATTCACTTGAATTAAAGTCAATATCAAAATAAAATAAATCTCTATTTAAAAATAATTCATTTAATAATCTTAATCTATCATGTAAAGTTTGAATTCTATTTGAAAATCTAATTTCTATTCTATTATTATTATTTGAAGAAGTATTTATTTCATTATTATTTATATTATTATTGTTTCTATTATTTTCTATTCTATTATCTCTTCTTTGTCTTTCAGTCTCTCTATCATTATTTAATTTATCTTTTAATTGATTTTCAGTTTTTCCAAATTTAAAAATTGTTTTTGTATTTGAATTAACAAAGCCATTTCCAGGATTAGATTTTAAAACAAATAATTTAATATCTCCTATTTTAATAATATCACCTCTTTCAATATATTTCTGCATTCCAGAAAGAAAAAAAGGTTTATAATATTTTTCAATAATAATATTTTGATTTTTTTTATCATTAAAAAAAGGATTTGTATTTTTAATAATACCAAAAGTAATTGAAGTTAATTGTTCTATATTTTTATTTTGAATGTTTAATATAGTTTCATTATTAATTACTCCATAATTAGGAGAACAATTTCTAATAAATAAATCAAGAGAATTAATTCTTGTCAAAGAATTATTTAAAATACTTAATTGACTTTTATAAGGAGTAGAATAAATTTTATCTTTTATTTCATTAATTGTCTTATTTTCATAATTTTTACAAGTAATAATAAATGCTTCTTTAATAGGAATAATATTACTATAAAATTCATTACATCTTATTAAAGTATTTGAAGAAATTTTTCCACTTATTAAATTAGGGAATGTTGAAAATACTTTAAATTCATATTCTCCAATATTGAAAATTTTTCCTTTATGAAGTAATCTTGATTTAAATTGAAAAAAAGGAATAATAATATTATGAATTAAATCAACAAAAAAATTATTATTATTATTTAACATATTTTCATCTGTTATTTTATCTTTATTAACAATTAAATTAATAGATTTAAAAGAAGGAGTATTTATTCTTGTAACTTGAGAAAAAGGTAAAAGTCTATAAATAGTATAAAAACAATTTTTAATTTTATTATCAAAAAAAAAACATTTTTTTTGTTCTATTTTAGGATACAAATATTCTTTTTTAATTTCATTAAAATTATTATCTTGTATTTCAATTTTATTTTTACAATTATCACATTCAATTGATTCACAAATTCCATTATCAACTATTATTTTTTGGCAATAAGGACATTTAAAATAATAATCTCTTGATTCTGGTTCAATTGATAAATGATAACCATATATTTCATTTTCATAATTATTAAAATTATCTACATTTGTACTTATTCTCATAAAACCATTTTGATGAGCATTTGAAATTGATTTTATTTTTTTAATTTGATTACCCATTTTTTTTATTTTTTTTATTATCGATTATAATAAATTAAAAAGGTTATTTCTATGAAAAAAAAATAAAATTAAAATATATACAAATATCTTAAAATAAGTTAAATACTATTAAATAGTTAATATAAAAATTAAATATTTAATATAAAATTAAATAATTTTATATATATATAAAAATGTCAATGTTTCAAAATATAATACCTTCAGTTGGGGAAATGGTAACAAGTTTCAAAGTCACTCCTTATGATACTAATATTTACATATCAAAAAATTTCACAAAAGTTTCAATGAATTATGGTATGATAATTCAATTCTTTTTAGGAATAACAAATACATTATTAATGACAGTATATTTTAGCCAAAAATCAAAAACTTTTAATGTAGAACAAGAAGTAAATAAAGATAGTTATTGGGAAATAGTAAAAGATAGACATAAAGTAATTGCTTTATTTAGAAAAACAAGTGTTCCTTTTTTAATTAAATTATCATATATAATAGAATATATTTCAATGATTTTTGCATTAAATTGTATTTTTTATAATTTTAAGCCAATAAATTCAATTAAAGATTATCTTATTATTGTTTTACCTAGAATATGTTATTCATATGTAATTTGTGTTTTAATTCAAATGATTGTTGCAAATTATGCTTATAATAAAGATAAAACTGATCAAATGATTAAAAAATATTGTTATGTCATTGCAATTATAATGATATTTTCAACATATTATTGTACTATATTTTGTAATGTTTTTCCTGATTATCAATTTACTTTAATTAGTTATACTATTCAAGGTTTAGGAATAACTTTTTGTACCCCTTTTTTTATGAGTTATTTAATTTATATGTTAAATAAATATATGAAGAAAAAAGCTCCTGTTAGACCAGATGAACAAATGATTGAAATGAGTGAACATAAAAAAAAAGATGATTAAATTTTTTTGGTATATTTAATTATAATTTATTTTATTTAAAAATTGGAAATGATTTTTGTGATTTTTTTAATATCATTTTTTTATATTTGTTTTTTAATTTATTTATATTTGTTTTATTGTTATAATAATTTACTTATATGAATATATTTTGAATTTAAATAAGGAAAATTAATTTATTAATATTATAAATAAAAAAAATTAAATATTTAATGACTTATTTAATTTAATGGCAAAATTTTTTTCATCTTTTTTCAATTTTAAATAAGGAATATTGTGACTTGAAGAAGATCTTTGATTTTTAATTTTGATTTTATCAAAAAAATATAAAGCTTCTAAATCATCTAAATTATTTTTGTTAATTTGGTAAATTTTTTCATTATATATTTCTTTATCAAAACTTTTTAAATTAGGAATTAATTTATTGTTTTTATTTAATTTAATATTATTATTAATAATGTTATTATTATTATAATTATTAATACTAATTTTAATATTATTATTAATAGTATTATTTTTAAATTTATTATTATTATTTTCAATATCATTTGAATTCATTACATGATTTGTATTTGATTCTGTAGTATCAAGAGATAAAGTAGAAATTTTCTTTTTTAAAAAATCCACTTCTTTTATTTTTTCATTCATTTTATTCATTGTTTCTAAAAATGATTTTTCCATTTTTTCATTTTTTTCATTTAATAATACATTCATTTGTTTTAATTCTCTATTTTCAATAGAAAAAGTAGTCACAACTTCATGATAGCCAATAATTAATTTTTGTAATAAATTATTTAAACTATTATTTTGTTTATTATTACATTGTAATAATTTTAATAAATCTTCAAATGCATGTTTTATTGTATTATATTTTTTACTTTTAGAATTTGTATTATTTTCTAGTAAATTTTTTTCTAAATTCAATTCTATTTCATTTATTTCTTTGGATAATTGTTCTTTTGTAGAAATATTAAAAGTATTTTTATTTGAAACTAACAAATTATTAAAAGTATTATTAATATTATTATTATTTATATTTAATGATGATTTATTATTAATTAATGAATTAGAAAATTTTGATTGATTATTTTGTTCAGTTTTAATATCCAAGTTAGTAAATTTTGATGTTGTATTTCCTTTATATAATTTTAATGGTTGTTCTTTCATATTATTATTATTAATATTAAACATACTTCCACTATTAACTAAAGTATGTTTAAAAATTTTTTGAATATTATTATTTTCAATTTCAATATTATTTACTTTTTTATTATAGTTTTTAATATTATTTTCTGTTAATACGTTTATATTAAATGATTGATTTTGAAAATCGTTCTCAAATAAAAATTTTTTTCTTTTTATTTTATTATTTTCATTACTATTATTTAATAGATTATTTCCTTTTAAATTAAAAATATCATTAATTTGAGAGTGATTTAAATTTTTATTTTTTTCTTGATTTATGAAAATAGAATTATTATTATTATTTTCATTTAGAAATGAATGATTATAACTTAAATAATTAATATTAGAATTATAAAAAGAAGAAGATTGTTTTTTATTTTCAATTTGTTTATTTATTTCAAGATTATTTAATTTATTTCCAGAACGAATTCTTTGTTTTATTAAATTTGTTTTTTCAAAATTTGAATTATTATTTCTTGAAAAACGTATTTTTGAATTACTCACTGTTCTATTTCTATTTATAATTTTTGTTATTGAATGAGAATTTGAAAATGAATTTTTTTTCTTATAAAAATTATTTGAAGAAGTATTATTATTATTTAAATAATAATGTAACATTTTTTATTAGAAATAAAAGTTTAAAAATACAATTTAAATTTAAAATCCATATTAAAAATTGAATATAATAAATAATTATTTTAATAATTAATCAAAATAATTATTAATCTTATATACTAAAATTTGACTAAATAAATATTAAAAACAATTAAAAAATATAATCAGTAAGAAAAAAATGTCCTCAACAATTTCAAATAATAAAATTATTACAAACTTTGAATCATCACAAAAAGTTAAATATGACCAAATATATTCAAACACAAAAATATTATCTAATAAAGAAAAATATACATTAAGAAAACAATTTATCCAAATAATTCCATCATATTTAAGTCAAACTGAAAAAAGAACATTTTCATTATTAAATATATCAAATTCAAAAAATCAAATTGAAGAATATAAAAAACTCCAATGTGAAATAAATTCAATAAAATCACAAATTACCGAATTAGAAATATCAAAAAGAACAAAAATATCAAAAATAGAATCTCTACGTCTTCTTATACGAAGAATTGCAAATGATGATTGTTTTGCCAAATCAAATAATAAAATTAATAATAATTCAATATCTAGAGAAAGAAAAACAATTCAAAAAAAAGGTAATAATTGTTATCAACAAAGTAATAATATTGACAATTCAAATAACAATATTTCTAATAATAATATATCAGAAGATGGAGAAAGTGATGAAGGAGCATCCAAAGGAGGGTGTGATATTGATTGTTATCCAGTTAATAATAATATTCATAGTAGATGCAATTGTAATAATAATAATGAAAGTTATGATAATAATGATTCTGAAATTAATAATTTTAATTTTACTGATTTTGATTTTAGTTTTATGGATAATTGTTTTAAATATTGTAAAAAGAATTTGCATTTATCAAAAGAGGATTTATGGACGTGTTAAATTTTGTCATTTTGGATTCAAGACTCGGAAATTATTATTATTTTTTATTAAAATTTCTGGGTCTTTGTGGATTAAACTTAATATTTGTCAATGGTTTTTTATGATTTGTTTTTTTCGATTTTTAGTTTATTTGTTAGGTTTAGTTCATTTATTAAAGAATCTTTCCTTAATTTTATTATTATTTTTCTTATTCATTAAATTTATTATTATTTTTATTATGAAAATTATTAAAAAAAAAGATAAAAATTTTTTTATTATTAATATAAGTAAATACTATTATTTATATAAAGTAGATTATTTTAATTAAAAAAATAATTTAAAAAAAAATTTAAATTTCAAAAACAATAAAAAAAAATATAAATTAAGAAGAAATTAAATCTTTATATCCAGCAGTAGTACTATGAACAGTAGAGCCTGATAAAATATTTGTTCTTTTTCTCTCTTTATTTAAATCTAGAATAGGTTTAGGATTAATTATAATACTTTCTTCCTTACTAACTGCTTCAACTTTATTAGTAATTTCTTCTAAATTTTTTTTCAAATTAATATTTTTTTGTTTTGCTTCATTTAATTTCATTTTTAAATCTTCTTTAATTAAATTTTCTTCATATTCTTTTCTTGATTTTGCAATTTCATCTTTTTCATTTTCAGTTTCTTCTTTTTCATAAACATTATATTTAGTTAACATTTCACGATATTTTTTAAATAATTTATTATATTTATCCATATCTTTATTTTCTTTTCCAATTAAAACTTTTTCTTCATCTTCTTTTTGTTTTTCAATATTTTCAACTCTTTTATTTAAATCATCAAGTATTGTAATTTGTTTTTTTATTTTTGAATTTATTTCATTATTTTGTTTGTCTAAATAATATTTATCATTTGATTTTTTTTCTAAAATTGAATTTGATGATGTTAATATATTATTTCTTTCATTTTTTAATTCTGTTATTTTTTTTTCATAAAAATTAAGTTTTTCGCCAAATTCACCTAAAAGATTTTTAATATCATGAAAAAATTCTTCTGCTATTATTTTATTTTTTTCATATTCTTCTTTTGATAATGTTACTTCTGTTAAATTTCTTAATTTTTTCTTTTCTTCTTCTTTATGAAATTTACAATCTTTTTTTAATTGAAGAATTAATTTATCTTTTTTTATTTTGTTATCTAGTTTATTTAAAACTTCTTTTCCTTTTATTCTTGTTATTTTCTTTTGTTTTAAAACATCTGAAATTTGTTCTTTTATTTCATAATAATTATTATTATTATTTTCTGTATTTACAATATTTTTATGACTTGGAGAAAAAGATATTGACATTTTTTATTTAAGAAAAATTATAAAAATTGAATAAAATATTTTAATTTTTATCTTAATTATTTAAATTATTATTTATTTAATTTAAAAAAAAATGAATGAAAGTAGTAGTGAATTTGATTCATCAAGTAATAAAAATAGTAATGAATTAATGGAATTAAGTGAAAATGAAGAAATAAATGATGATAAGAATGGTAAAAAAAGTGTTTCTAAAACAAAGACAAATGGAAAGAACATTAGAAAAAAAAATAATAAAGAAAAAGAAAAATTTAAAAAATTTCAATTTTTAAATTATTTTGAAGCATTTAGAGAAAAAGAAAATTATATTAATAATCAAAGAGAGGATATTTCTAACATTAATTTTGAAATAGAACAATATTCAAATATAACTTCAAAATTAGATAAAAAATTTGAAAATTCATTAAAAGAATTAAAATCAGAAATTTCAATAGAAAATATAAATAAAATAAATGAAGGTAATTTATATGAATTAATAACAGAAATAATAAAAATAAAAGGAAATATATTTTTATATGGTTTAGGAAGTAAATTATCTTTAATTTATAATTTCATTCAATATTTTCAAGATAATATAAATAATAAAGAAGGAAATAAAGAATATTATTTTTTAATATTTAATTTATATAATCCAGAATTACTTTTAAAAAAAGTTTTTTCTTCTATTATGGAATTTCTAATTGATTTAATGTGTAAATATATTGGTAATGAAATAAATCAATTAAAAAATATAAAACCAATATTACAAGCAGATAATATTGGAATAATTTATGAATATTTATCATTGTTAGAAAAAAATCATTTTAAAGGAAGACTTATAATAATTTTAAATAATATTGATGGACCAAATTTTCAAAATAAAAATGAACAAAATTATTTATCTTATTTATCAAATGAAAAATATATAAATTTAATAGTAACATGTGATAATGTTAATATTGTAAATTTATGGACACAAGAAATAAAAACAAGATTTAATTTTTATTATTTAAAATTTAATACAATGATTCCATATTCAATTGAAGTAAATCAAAGTAATAGTTTAATATATGAAAAATCAATTAGAAATGGTTTTGGTTTAACTGAAATTTTTGAATCTTTTTCTCAAAATCAAAAAGATTTATTAAAAGAATTAGCTACTTTACAATTAAAAGGTGATTTTGAGCATATGACTCCAAAAGGTTTAGTTGATTATTTTATTGATGAAGGTTTAGGAATTTGTAATAATCAAAATAAGTTAAATGAATTAATTTTAGAAGCAAAAGATCATGATATTGTTTCTTTTAAATTATCTAATAAAATTAATAAAGAGATTTATAAATTTGAAATTGAAAATAAGTTTATTGAAAAAATCAGTAATGGTGACTTTATATTTGATAAATATTAGTTTTTTAATTAATTAAATTTTATTATGAACTTATTTTATAAATCAAAATATTCCAATTCAAATACTCCAAGAACCAAAGTAAATATTAATTCTTGTGAAGAATAAAGAGGAAAAATAACTTTATATAGAAAGAACATAAGGTAGACAATATTTAATTACTTCTAAAAATTAATCTTCATCCTTAATAATAGGTAGAGTTTTAACATCTTCATATTCATAACAACAGCTGCAAATATTATTATAATAGTTTTTATTTTTTTTTAAAGATTTATAATCAATTTTAAACTTGTTATTTTTTTTAATAAAATTAATTTGTTTTTAAAATTTATAAAATTTTTTGGAAAATAATCATAAATTAATTGAAATTATTTTATCATTCAAAAAAAAAAAGTTAAAGAAAGATATTATCCTTATTAAAAAGGTCAAACTAATTTTATCAGAGACCAAAAAACAAAACAATAAAATACAATATAATAGCCAAAGAAGTAATAATTAAAGCAAATTTTAAAAATATAAAAAAATGATTTAAAGTAAAATAATACTTTAAAATAAAAAATGTCAGAAAATGAAGAGTTCTATGTTTCAGGCTTTGTAAATTGTCAAAATTGTAATTCTTTTTTAATAGAATATAATCAATGTTCAAAATGTCAAAAAAGACTTTGTAATGATTGTTGTGATAGATTTAAAAATGATTGTTGTCCATTTTGTAAAATTTCACCCTTTATTCCTGAAAAAAATCCTAAAATAACTCGTTTTATAAATAATATGAAATTTACTTGTAAATATTGCAAAAAACAGTATAATTCTATTCATGAATTATCTAATCATGAATGCATTAAAGAAGATTTATCTTGTGTATTTTGCATTTTTATTACTAAAGAAGAAGAACAATTTTTAAAACATATTCAAGAAAGACATCCAGAAAAAATTATGGATATGATGAATGAAGTGGAATAATATATGTTTTCTTATTATTTTAAAAGTAATTAAAAATTATTTTAATGTTTTTTCGAGGTTTTTCTTTTTTATTTGCTAATTTTTTTTTTTAGTATAAACTCTAATAAATAGTGTTCTATAATCTTTATAATTTCTTTATTTTTTAAATAATAAACTCTTTTCATATTAATTTTAAATTAATTTTAGGAATTAATCATAAATTAAAATAAAAAAAATAAAACAAATAAAATTTTTTTTAACATAAAATTCATATCACAAAATATATAATCGAAAAAAAAAATAAAATTAACCCAAAACTTGTTCTTTTTTTTCTTCATTAACTTCATTATTTTGATTTTGATTATTTTCATTTTCTAACTTATCAACAATAGGATTCACTTCATCTTTTTCATCAATAACATTTAAATTACTATTATCAACATAAGACAAATCTTTATTTTTATCTTTATTAACATTTTTATTATTTTTTTTTTTTAAATTACTTTCTAACATATCAGAAAATTTACTTCTTTCCTTTGCAATTAATTTTTGATATTGTCCAATAGCAAATTCTCTATCATGAACTTGTTGTTTAAATTTCCTATCTTCATTAAATGCTTTTTCATTTAAACTTTTAGAAATTTCATATCCATTTCTATAATTATTTAATAAATTCTTTTGATTAATTACACTATTTAAACTTTGATTATATCTTAAATTAATATCTTTCCAATTTATACTTTCTTTTTTTTGTTGATCTATTAAATCTTGATTTTGTCTATTTGTTACTTTTCTTTCCATTCCATCTTCCATCATATGATAAATTTTCTCCTCAACTGCACTTCTTCCTTGTTTTAAAAATTGTCTTTGTAAATTTATTTCATGTAATTTTTTCATAAAAGTTTCATCTTCTTTTCTTAATTTTTCTCTTTTATTTTCTAAATTTTTTCTTGCTTCAAAAGCATTAAATTCATGTATTTGTCTTTTTATATTTTCTTGATTTTTCATATCATCTAATTTTTTTTGTCTTTTAATTTCTCTTTCATTTCTCATTTTATTTCTATAATTCATAATAAAATTTGCTTTTTCTACAAATTCATCATTTCTTTCAGAAATTTTTAATTTATTTTCTTCTCTTTTTGAATTTATTTCATCTAAATGCATTTTTTTTTGTATTTCTAATCTTTCTTTTAATTCAATTATTGACATTTCTTCTAATAAACCATAACCAGGAGTCTCACTTGGATCATAACCTGTTACTCTTTTAACTGGAATTTTTTCCAATTCTCTTATTTGTCTTATTAAATCATCTCTTCTATCATTTAATATTTTTTGCTCTTCTTTTGCTATTAATGTTAATTTGTTAAATTCATTTCTAAAATTTTGATAATTTTCTTTATTTTCTAATTCTCTTTTTATTCTATTTTTATTTATATTTTCATGTTCTTTTCCTATTTCTAATACTAATTCTCTTTTTTTTGATATTTCTCTTTTTTTTTTTTCAATTCGATGTTTTAAATTTAATTCTTCTTGTCTTTTATGTTCAGCAACTTTAATTTGATTTTCTAATGTTTTTCTTATTTTATAATTTACTGCAGCCTCTCTTGCAAGATCTAATTCAATTCTTCTTCTTTGTATTTTTTGATTATTTAAAATTTCATCTCTTTCTCTATTTTCATTTAAAAATCTTTCATATTCTGAACTATCAGTTTTTTCTATTAATTTTCTTTTTAATTCATCTTCTTCATTTTTTTTATTTCTATTAATATTGAATTCTTCTCTTAAAATTCCTGCCTCATTATATTTAACATCTCCATTAAATTTAGAATAATCAATTGGTGGATTAACATATTTATTATTAAATTGTAAAGTACTTTCAATTTTTTTTTCAATTTCTTCTTTTATTTTTTCTTTATTACTTGGTCTTTTATCAGAAGCAAATTCAAATTGTTTAACATTATATTTTTCTAATACATTTTTTTTTATTATTTCTAATCTTTCTTTTCTCTTATTTTCAATATCTGCTAATGTTGTTTTATTATAGTCTCCTAAAGGAAGAGGTTTCATTTCAAATTTTGTTTCTAATTCATTTGGTTCTTTAAATTTTCTTGGTTTATTTTCACTTAAATTAAATGGTTGTATTATTATTTCTTTTTTCGTTTTTTTTGCTAAATTTAATCTTGTTGTTCTTTTTTTTTCTCTTTTTAATTGAGATAAAGTTTTTCCTATTTTACTAAAGTCTTTTTCTTCTTTTTCTTCTTCTTCTTCTTCTTCTTCATTTTCTTTATTTTCAATATTTTTTTCCTCTCCTTTTTTTTTTTTCTTTTTCTTCTTCATTTAAAGTATTTTTTGCTTTATCATATAAAAAATCTAATAAATCTTCAACATCACTTGCAGTTTTTAAAAGACCACCAATAATTTTTTCTTCAACATAATTTGGATCATAAATAGTAATCCAAATATTTTTTAAAGTAGTATTTAAAGTATCTTCATCAAATAAAAATTCAAATAATTCATTCATTTTCATATAATCTTGAGCCTATTTTTTTTTTTAAAATTTTTTAAAAAGTTAAAAAATTTTAAAAAAAAGAAAAAAATAAAAAAATTTTTTTTACTAATGCTAATGATTTAAAATCATCTAATGATAATTCATCCATTCTAAAAACTGCCATATAAATAAATATACTAAAAAGTAATTCGTCTTTTCTTTCTGTTGAACCTGGTTTTGCTTTGAATAAAGCTTCTGTTGTTACTTTTAGAAAATCTCTTTTTTCTAAAACGCCATAAAAAATTTGTTTTATAAACATTCTTTCGTTTAGATCTTTTGTTAACTATTTTTTTTGTAAAATAATAATTTTTGTAATATTTTTATTCTTACTTTTCTCATAAAATTCATTATGAAAGAATCTGGTCCTTCAATTATTGGATTGAATTTTTTTAAAGCGTCTATACAACTTTGGATTAAATCATCTAAATGCATTTTTTTTTATTTATTTTTTATAACTTATTTAATTATATTTTTTATATTAAATTAAAATTTCTTTTTTTTTATAAAAAATATTTTTATTATTATTTTTTTGTATATTTTAATTGTTAAATAAATATTTAATTTTTAAAAGTATTTAAATATTTATATATTTATCAAAAAATTTTTGATTATTTATTTTTTATGATATTAATTTATAAAGTTATATTATCAATTTTGCCTTTATTTTAATTCATTATTAATCTTTGATTAATTATATTTTTAATAAAATTAATTACCTAATTTATGATAAATATAAGCATATTTAAAAAAAAAATAAAATACTAAAACTTTTATGAGAAATAATATTACTGAAAGTTTATATATTCTCATAATAGTATTAGATATTATTAGTTATAATACGGATAATTCAAATAAAATTTACTTTCATAAAAACTTCATTAAGTTTTTTTTATTTATTTTTTCTTATTTATACTTATAATATTAATTTAATATATAATTCTTTATTTAAATATTTGAAAAATTATATTATTTGACAATAATAAAAATGTTGGACTTATGATTCAACTTTATTAAAAAATTTTATTGTATTCATTATTTATATTATTCTTTTTTAAAAAACCTCAACAAAAATTATCATTTAAAAATCAAAATTCAATTCATATTGAATATTCATAAGATTAATTTAATTTATCATTGTTCTAATAATGTAAAATTTTTAATAATATTACAGAATTACATAATAATTTACAAAATAATATTCAAAAAATTAAAAAAAAAATTATTCTTGGAAATTAAAAATATAAATATAAAGAAATTTAAAGAATCCATTAATTATATATAATATTAATAAAGATAAAATTATAATTGATATGGGAGAAAACAAATGATAAATTAAATTTTTTGAGCTTGTATTTAGATATATCAAAAATTGAATATAAGAAAAAGTTAATAAATATTTTAATAGATTAAATCAAATATTATATATTATTCCTTTTTGTTTTGAATCTGAAATATATAGTGATATAAATTGTGATTAATTTTTCAAATTTGAAATAATAATATTAATTTCAATGAAAAAATATTTTATTATATAAAAGAATATTTTAATATTTCGATAATAATTATCAAAATATTATTACTTGAGGAAATGATAATGTTTTAAATTGAATAATTATAAAATTTTTATTTGAAGGAGATATTAATAATATTTATAATATTTATAGAATTGAAATATTTAATTAATTTCTAGTTCTTATAATAACATTATTATTTGGAATTAAGAAAATTTTAAAAAATTATTTCTATTACTTGAAAAAAATTTTTTAAATTTAATCTAAAAACACTTTTGTTATGGTTTTTTAGATAATAAAATTAAAAAATTAAATATTTCAGATAAAAGAAATAAATATCAAAATATTTAAAAAAAAATAAAAATTTTAATAACTGATATTAAATTAACAAATAATATTTATAAAAAACAAAAAAATAAAACTAAAAAAAAATGTCAGAAGAAAATAAAGAAAAACCTATAAAACAAGAAGAAACAAAAAATCAAAGAGGAAAAGAAAGATATATTCCATTAGACTTAGATAAAATATTAGATAACATAAAAGAAAACTTTTCAAAAAAACTTCAATTATCTCAACAAGAATTAGAAAACTTTAATAAAATAGAAAAAGATTATCACGGATTAAATGAAGACGTAGATAAACTAGGAATAACAATACAAAAAATATTAGATAAACAATATGAAGAATATGTAAAAACATTTATTAAATTTATGGATACTGTCAGAGAAGAATTAAAAAAAAAACAAGAAGAAATGGAAGAAGAATATAAAAAACATATGAAAGAAAATGATATAAGAATAATTAAAAGTGAAAGAGATTTTTTTAGACTTGAAGCAATAAGATTAAATGGTTTATGTAAAGAAATGAGTAAAAAAATAGAAGAAATGGCTTTTAAAATGAAATTAATGAATAATGATTTAAGTACTATGAGTTTAAGATGGAAAGAAAGTGAAAATATAAATAAACAATTAATTGTTGAATTAGAAAGTAATGTTCAAAATTCAAAAGATATTGAAAAAGAAAATGAAGAATTAAAAGAACAATTAAATAAAAATTTAAATGATAATAATAATAATAATTATGATTATAAAAATGATGATTTATATGATATAATAAAAAATGATAAAGCTTTAATAATTATTGAAAGATTAAAAAGTGATTTAAGAAAAGAAAGACAAAGAAATCATCAAACTTTATCTGAATTTAATAAAATATTATTAAATAAAAATAAATTAGAAACTTTATTTAATGAATGTGTTGAAGAAGTAAGAAAAGATGTTTTTAATAGAAAATTAAAAGAAACTATGAATGAAACTTTAAGTAAAAGATTAAGTAGAACAAATAATCAAATTTCAATTCCTTATTTATCGGATATGAAAAATGATAAATTTTTACCTAAAGATAAAAGGAAAATTTTAGAATTGTTTTTAATGAAAGATGATTTAGGAAATATATTACAAAATATTGTTTTTAATAAATCACAAGATGATGTTGATAAATTTGGAGAATTTAATATTTTAGATGAAAATAGAATTCAAACTCCTATTGGTAAATTAAGTTTACAACCTATTAATTCAGATAAAAAGAAAAATAATGTTTTTATTAAATCTTCTTATAATTTTTCTAATAGTTTTGGAAAGAAAACTTCTTTGAATTTTGGTAACATTAAAGTTAAACTTAATCCTTTTAAATATAATATTTCAGGATTATAAAATAATTTTTTTGAATATTTAGAATTTTTATTTTTTTAATATGAAAATTAATAGGTAAAATCACATTTCTAAATGATGAAAAAAATAAAAATAATATTTAATAAAAGAAGAAATAAATCAAATCAAAAAAACTTAAAAAAAAAAGAATTAAATTAACTTTTTATTTATTCTTTTTATAATACTTTTAAATATTTTATAATATTAAATTATTATATATAAATTTAAAATATAAAATATTTAAATAAATATCTTTAATACTTTAGAATAATTGAAAATTTAAAAAATATCCATTTCATTTCTTTTATTATTTTGATTTGGAATATTATTTATCAAAGTATTTTCTTTATTAAGCATTAATTCTAAATATTTCCCATGAATAATAAGTAATTCTTGCCCTAATAATAATCTTGTACTAAATGACCATGCAATTTTGGTTAGATAAAAATGAATTATTGTTAAACCAAAACTTAAACCAAAATAAAAAGTAAATTTATTACAACTTGTATAATAACAAATTTTATTTGAATTATATTCAAAAAATTCAATTATTGGAATTAAAAGTGTTATAGTAATTCTCCAATAATAATAATATTTAGAATATCTTTTATTAAAATTATTTGACATTCCCATTGAAATAACACCAAAAACTATTGAAAGAAACATTAAAATAAATTCTAATATTGAAAAATTTGGATATGCACAATATAAAATAAAAAATCCAAATATAAAATCATATATTGAACAAATTCTTATTGCATTTTGTAAACTCATTGATTGATAAAATGCAGTACTTTGTACTTTAATTGGGAAACAAAAAAATATATTTTGTTTAATATTTGAGTGTACTAATGCAGTAAATTGATCATCATATATTAAAGGCCTTGACATTAATATATTTATTATAATTTAAAAATTACTTTTAAGAAAAATAATATTTTAATTAAATAAACAACTTAAAAAAAATTAAAAATAAAGATATTTTTTTATCTAAAATATATATCAATATTTTATTATATAAAATATATAAACAAACAAAAAAAAAAAAACAAATAAAAATTAAAAAAAATAAAATATATAAAAATAAATACAAATATATTTTAATATATATAATAACATCAAATATTAATTTATTGACTTTTCTTTTCTTTTTCATCACTAACTTTATAATTCTTATATTTAAAATAAAAAATAATAACACCCAAAGTAAGAATTCCATACCATAATTGATTAATAATTAATTGCCAATTTTTACTTTCAAATAAAATAACAATAACTTTAATAAAATTTTTAGCAGCCCTTAAAACAAAACTCATTAAAGAAACAGCACCAACAGATTTTTCTTTTTGAATTTTAATCATTTGTGATATTCTAGAAATAGACATAAAAGGTAATCCACAAAGTACTAAAATACTCCAAATATTTTCTGGTATTAAACTTCCATTTTTTAATAATGAAAAAATTATTATTAAAGGAGTTGTTATTATAAATATAAATCTTAATAAAAAATCTTTATATGTAGTTTTTTCTGAATAATACCAAGATAAAAATATTATTGTTATATTTTGAATTGATGTAGAAAAATATTCTAAATATATTAAATATGATAAATTTTTATGAAGGGAATATAATCCTTGAAATAATATACTATAAAAATCAAAATAATTTGATAAAGGACTTAATCCTTTTACTGATTTTTTCTTTATTATTGTATATATTTGAGGAATTTTAAAACTTAGTGAGACAAATGTTATTAATAGACCTAAAAATTGTTGTCCTATTTTTAATAGTTGTTCATTTTGAGTTTGAGTCATTTTTTTTATATTATTTTCTATATATTTTTTTTGATTTTATTATAATATATACGTGTAAATATTATAAAAATAATTTTTTATTTTATTTTGAGTATTTTTATTATTTTTTTTGAGAGGATAATTTTGATTTTTATTATTAATAATTAAGAGAATTAAATAAATTATTGTTTTATTTGTTTTTATTTTTTTGTTTTCAAGAATTATTTTAAAGATAATATTCATTTTACTTTTTTTATAAAATAAATATAAAAAAATATAAAAATAAAAAAATAATTTAAAAATAAATTTTCTTTTACTCCTTATTTATTAATTAAGATTATTTTATTCTTATAAATTATCACAATTTTTTTCAAATATAAATTTATTAAAAATTAATTAAAATTATGTCATCAATTATAAATTCAAATCAAAATATATCATTAACAAATAAATTAGATGAAAACGAAATAATAATTGAAGAAAAAAGAACATCTCAAAATTTCATAATAGGAAAAAAAATATCAATTTTAATTGATGATCTCTTATTAAATAATAAAAGTTTAAGTATTTATTCTCAAAAAAATAAAGAACAATCAAAAATGGTTTTTAATTGTAAAAAAAAACCAAAAATTAAAATAAAAGATTATATAAAGAGAATTATTCAATATACAGGGATTGAAAATTCTTCTTTAATTATTGCATTAATTTATTTAGATAGAATTTGTTTAAATGATATTTTAATTACAGAATATAACATTCATAGATTTTTATTAATGAGTCTAATAATTTCAATCAAATATAACGAAGACTTAATTTTTGATAATAAATATTATTCTGAAGTTGCTGGAGTTTCAATTAAGGAATTTAATTCATTAGAAAGAGAATTTTTAACAATTATTAATTTTGATTTGTATATTCCAGATGAAGAATTTTTTAAATATAAATTTTATCTTGAAAAATATACTAATTAAAGATTTTATACATAATACTTTTTTAATTTTGTGATATATCAAATTTTGTTGTTTTTATAATTAATTAAATTTTAGGATTTTGCAAATGCAAAATGAATTATAAATTTCTTAAGTTATTTTTTTATTTAAAATAATTAAACGCATATTATAATTAAAATTTAAACATTTATATTATTGAATATCAATTATTTATAAAATAAATTTAAATATTAATTTTTTTCTCCTAATACTTTCAATTTTAACTTCAACTTATTTTACTTATTCAACAAAACTAAAAACATTAATTTTCAAAATTTGATAAACTTCTAAAATATAAAAATAAATAAAATGTAACAAAATAAAATATCAAAAATTAAAATAATCTAAGTCCAAATATCAATTCTAAAAGAGCAATTGCATAAGAAAAGCTTCTTGGAAGATGTTCATCTTTTAAATTAATTTCACTATCTCCTTTTAAATTACATAAAATAGGAACATCAATTTTTTTATTATTATCATTTATATCAAAATAAAAACAATTACTTTCAATAATACAATTATCATATTCTGTTGGTTTATATAAAGAAGTACCAACTTTTTCTATTATTTTTATTATATTTTCTTCTTTTATTTTTATTGTATCTCCTTCTTTTTCTGTTATTGGAATTGGAGGTTCATCTTCTTCTTCATTTATATCTCTTTTATCATCATCTGTTGTACAATAACTATCATCACTTGGTTCATGAATATGTTCCATTTTTTATATTTTTATATTTTTCTGGAAATTTTTTTATATTTTTAATAATTTTTATTTTATTTTTCATTTTGATATAATAATTTTTTAAATATTGACTTTGCTCTTTATTTTTATTATAAATTGAAAATAAAAAAAATAATAAAATAAATTAATGAAAAATGGGGAATGGGGGATTGGGGTTTGGGGATTGGGGATTGGGGATTGGGGATTGGGCCCAATCCCCAATC
>JAEEGK010006037.1_pt1 | contig 29168 bp, 18 predicted proteins | sample 8958771 | NCBI WGS metagenome assembly JAEEGK01 (sample SAMN16246547, study PRJNA631951) | gut metagenome | biome: gut microbiome; feature: rumen; material: SC-attached | host: Bos | place: Iran: Karaj | collected 2018-10 | reverse complement strand
TCATCACGGAAGAGAAACCGTTGTCGATGCAGTCCTTGCAGAGTTCGAAAGAGTCACCGTGGTCGAGGTGGAGCACGATCTGCGGATTGGCGCAGCCGAGTTCCTTGGCGTATTCAACAGCACCCTGGGCCATGTAGCGGAGGATGGTGCCGTTTGCGTAGTTACGAGCACCCTTAGAGACCTGCATGATCACCGGAGACTTCTGCTTCACAGCAGCCTGCACGATAGCCTGCATCTGTTCCATGGTGTTGAAGTTGAAAGCCGGGATAGCGTAGCCACCCTTAACAGCCTTTGCAAACATTTCCCTGGTGTTCACCAGGCCGAGTTCCTTGTAAGAAACTGCCATTTGATTTACCTCTTGATTCTTTGGCGACTTGCGTCGCCGGTTTAAAGTTACGCGGGTAAATTTAGAAAAATCGAGCCTAATTAAAAGTTCTTTTTAGAAAAAAATCTCAATATTTTAGGCTAAAAAAGGCGACCCCGGCACTGGGGCCGGGGTGACAGTCGGGCTATAAAAAAGAGACCCCGGCCTAGGGCCGGGGTGACAACAAAAATAATTCCGAAATCCAAATTCCGAATTACTTCACTTTCTGGGTTCTATCGGTGATGATGAGATCGACGCGGCGGTTCTTCTGGCGGCCTTCCTTGGTGTCGTTATCGGCAATCGGCATGGTCATGCCAAGGCCCTTCGCTGAGAGGCGGTTCGCGGCAATGCCCTGCTCCACGAGGAAGTTCATCACGTTTTCGGCACGCTGTTGCGAAAGCGTCATGTTGAATTCTTCGGAACCGGTGTTGTCCGTGTTGCCTTCGATGGACACGTCGAACTGCTGATAGACCGAGAGAATGCCGGCAATCTTGGCAAGGCTTGTCATGAGGTCGGTTTTCAGCGTCGCTTTACCCACGTCGAACAAGATGTCGGACATCGAGAGGATGATGCCGCGGGCGTCCTTCGTCACCTGAATCATCTGGGATTGGAGCGCATTCAGCTTGTCCATGGCCTCGTTCTTGCTCGCTTCGAGCTTGTCCTTCTGGGCCTTGATGGCCTGCTTTTCGGCTTCGAGGTCAGAGACTTTACCGCTGCGGGCCGTGCCGATTTGTTCCTGGATGGCTTCGATGGTGCGGTTCGTGGCGTTTCGTTTTTCCCAGTTTTCGGCGATGTGGTTGCGAACAGCCTGGGTTTCGCCTTGGACCTTGGCGATTTCTGCGTATTTGGCGCAGTTTTCGGAGAGTGTCGGAATCAGCTTGGATTCATTGTCGTCTTTATAAACAGTTTCGAGTGCGTTGAGTGCACCATAACCTTCGGCGATGGTCAACTTTGCAGAGTAGGCGTTGGCGGGCAAAGACGATTTGGCGTTGTCAAGCGCGAGCTTGCACTGGTCAACGGGGGAAAAGGAGGGTGCTTCGTCAGCAAAGGTCATTGTGGCGGCGAGGGCGAGTGTCCCGAATGTCAAAATCTTTTTCATCTTTGCTGCTCCTTACTTCTGGGTTTCCTTGTTGAGGATGCTCTGGTACAAGACCTTGCGTTCTTCGTCGGCACGGAGGGCTTCTTCGAGCTTCTTGTCCTCGTTCTTGGCGACTTCGTTTTCGGATTTTGCTATGGCGAGGCGCAAGTCGAGTTCGCTCTGTTCGGCGAGGGCTTCGGCTTCTTCTTCTTTACCGTCGTTTTTCAAGGCTTTTGCGGATTCAAGTTTTGAAGATGCGTTCGAGGTGACGCTTGCGTCAATATTGTTCTCTACGGCAAAAGCCTGTGTGGCTTCGGCTTTTCCAAGGGAACGGTTTACGGCGTTTTGGCTGCTGGAGCACCCGGTAAGGGCGGCGAGAGCCAGGGCGATACTACATGCTAATAATTTAGCCTTCATGGGGGCTGTCTCCTATGATTGAATTTTACGCGCTAAAATTACAAATTGGTTTATTATAAAGTTCTTTCATTTAAAAAAACTTTTTTTACTTGCATATATATAGAGAATTGTATAAATTGAATTACGTGTATAGGAAAGGAGTTTTATGAGTCTCTCTTTTCGTAAAACAGGTGTAATTGGAATTATTTCTCTGTTTTTTTTATTGTCGAGCGCTTTTGCCGGCAATGTTGAGTACCATTTGAACAAATCCGCGAACCCGACGCAGGATGAACAGGAAGCATACAAACTTATTACGGCAGCAATGGACTCGGCTGTTTTCCTGTACAACAAGTATTCGGACCTCTCGAAACATATAGAAGTTTACTATAGCACGGGCGTGCCGACCGCGGAGGCCAGCAGCAACGGCGACCTCCGTTTTGGCAAGGACCGCAATTACATGTTCGTGGGTACTGCCATGCACGAGATGGCGCATACCATGGGCATGGGGACGACTTCGGATTACCAGAGAATGTTCAAGGATGGTGTTTTCCAGGGGGAAAAAGCGCAAAAGGTTATCAAGGAAATTGATGGCCCGGATGCGGTTCTCAAAGGCGACAGTCAGCATTTTTGGCCTTATGGGCTTAATTACAAAAGCGAAGTCAAGTCCGAGCAGGACTTGATCAATCATGTGAAAGTCGTGAACGCGATGTATCAGGATATTTTCAAGGAAGCGTTCTATATGCAGGGGAGGGTCAAGTCTCTCCTCGATGAAAAAACGTGCATGGGGATTACGTCGTCCAATGCGCTTGAATTGATGAGCTGCGCCGATACGGCGACATTTGTGAAAATTTATTCGATAGGCGATAATCCTGTGACTTACCGCATCCAGCTCGGGAACCGTGTTGTCGATATCCCCAACGAATCGACAGCGGAAGGCGTTGTCGCATCGACTTATGGTTACAACGGCGGTGCCCACCAACGTTACGTGTTTGAAAAGGCCGGCGCGCCTAGGGCCAACATGTCGAATGTCTATTTCTTCAAGAATGCCAAGAGCGGACTTTATCTGCAGGCCGTTGGGAAGAATGTGGTTCAGAATAAGCGAGTGTCGTCTGCAAGTTCGATACCGCAGTCCGATTTCATTTGGCAGATTGTGGAAGCGGGTAAGGACACGTCTTCAAAAGACACTCCGGTGTCCATTTCTACGCGCAAGGTCCCGAACAGAAACACGAATCTTTCTGTTCCGGCGCGGTTGTTCGATGCCCTTGGGCGTGCTGCCGGTGAAATTCGCCGGGGTGTGACATCGAGAATCCTGAGAAACAACTGACACCGTTCGTTCAGCCCACGGTGTTCTGCCAACTGCGTTCTAGTAACTTCAAACTCAGGACTGCGACGCCGCCTCTCTAGTAACTAGTAACTCATAACTCATAACTAGTAACTAAATTGCTACATTTACGGCTCATGGTTCAACCGCGGGGTCTGCCTCGCGATTCTAAAGGATATTTATGAAAATTGCTGAAAAAACAGTCGTCCAGATGCACTACACCCTGAAGTCCGACGAAGGCGCCGTTATCGATTCTTCCGAAGGTCGTGATCCGCTCCAGTATGTCCAGGGCATGCACATGATTGTTCCTGGCCTCGAAAAGGCCATGGTCGGTCACGATGTCGGCGATAAGTTTGACGTTGTCGTGATTCCGGCTGAAGGCTATGGCGAATACGACGAACGCATGACGCAGGAAGTTCCGCTGGATGTGTTCCAGGGCGTCGAAAAAGTCGAAGAGGGCATGGCTTTCTTTGCCCAGACGCCGGGTGGCCCGATGCAGATTCGCGTCAAGTCCGTTGGCGAAAAGACGGCTGTTATCGATGCCAACCACGAATTGGCTGGCAAGAACCTCAATTTTGCTATTGAAGTTGTCGATGTGCGCGAAGCGACCGACGAGGACCTCAAGCCGTTCGGACACCACTGCTGCTGTGGTGGCCACGATGGCGAAGACCATGAATGCGAGTGTGGCGGTCACGGTCACAAGGAAAACTGTGACGGTAATGGCGGTTGCGGTTGCGAACACCACGCCGAACATCACGGCAAGTAGTTCGCATTAACCTCGAACGGCTCAAAAAAATGTAAAAATGACTAGGACTTTTGTACGTCCTAGCTTTTTTTATATAATTTAAGTCGAGGAGTGTGGAACAATTCAATAGAGGGTGCTTATATGCGTTTTGCTCAAATCATGTCCTTGGCTGTGGTGCCAATGATTCTTCTCGCTTGTGGCGATGATAATTCGGGATTTCCTTCCAATCCCGGGCAATCTGAAAATCCGGTGGATCAGCCAAAGGATTCAATTCCCCCAAATATTCCTGATAGCTTGTTGAAACCGATTACCAGGGATTTTTCTTTGATTTGGCAAGGTGAAGGAACCGCGGAAAAGCCATACCAGATTTCGAATGAAGAGGAACTGAAAAAGCTTGCCTTCTACGTGAACGATTCCTCGATGGCTTTTAGGGACAAGTTCTTTAAGCAGACGGCTGACATTGCGCTTACTGGGGCTTGGAAACCGATTGGTATTTTTGGCAAGAACGCTTATGGTTACGGTAACCGTCCTTTCAGCGGGACGTATGACGGAAATTCCAAGACGATTTCTGGCATCACTATCAATGATACGGCTAGCTATAGCGGTCTGTTCGGCCTGGCCCGTGGTGCAACTTTTAAGAACATGGTCGTGAAGAACTCCAAAATGTCGGTAGGTGCTATTGCTGGTGCGCTTGCTGGTATGATAGATTCGACCAAGGTTGAAAATTGCACGATTGAGGGTGTCGAAATCAAGGGCTCTGAACGCGTTGGCGGCTTGGTTGGTGAAGCCAAGTACGTTACTGTAACGAATGTTTCTGTGACTGGGTCTGTAGGCGGCTCCAACAATATCGGCGGTATTTTGGGTAGCGCGCAAAATGGAACGCTTACGAATTTGACAAATTCCGCTTCGGTGACTGGATCATCGACTGTTGGTGGTGTTGTTGGTGGTTTTTCGAGTGTGGGCGAACAAAGTTCTATTTCCATGGTTATGAACAATGGAACAGTATCGGGTAAGAAAGATGTTGGCGGCGTTGTCGCGACGCTTTCCAATACCAAATTTGAAAAGTCAGGAAATACCGGTGTGGTGTCTGCCGATGAAAGTCAATTGAGCAGTGTCGGTGGTGTCATTGCTGTGGCTTCGAACAAGTCTGTCGTAAACGAGCTTTTCAATAAGGGTAATGTTACTGTAAAGAAGGTGCAGGTTGTTGGCGGCGTTATCGGTAGCATGAAAACGATTACAGGAACGAACATGTTCAATCTCGGTGAAGTTTCTGGCAATGCGTCTAATATAGGTGGTCTTGCAGGTATCATTGACGGGGAAACCTCCCTGCAATTTGCTTATAATGCGGGAAAGATTCCTAATGTGAACAATGCGGGTACCGTGGCCGGCAGGGTTACTGCTGCTGCGACTGTGAGCAATGTTTATTATGACAAGACTGTTGGCGGTTCATGCCTTGTGGTTGCAAGCCAGATGGGGATGGAACTCCCGACCGGTTTTGCCACCGAAGAAATAAAGGCTTCAACGTTTGTTTCAACTTTGAATGGCGCTGGCGCCGTCTGGTCTATCGATCCTGCTAAGTTTAGTGGCTATCCGTCCTTTAGCTGGGCCAATTAATTTCTACATTTAGAACATGGCTAAAAAGAAAAAATTTTGGAAGTCGCCTTCTGCAGAGGCGGCTTTTCGTGGTAAAGAAGACCGTCTTCGTAAGACTCTTTGCGAAATTGTGAACGGACAAAGCCGTTTGTTGCACCGCCCGGACGAACTGTACGAGGCGATTGCGAACGGGCTTGACGATATCGAAAAAATCAAGGACGTGAAGCTCCAGCTTGAATTGCTCGCCTGGACGCTGCGCACGGATTTCTTGGCGTTCAAGGCCGATGACGAAGATATGGATACGTGGAACGACTTGTTCTACGATGCCGGAACGTTCTTTGTGGAAGTCGCGAAGACTTATGATGACAAGGACTACATTGCGGACTTGATTCACGATTTGGCTGTTCGTCATGTGGGTGGGGAAGGTCGCGAAGTCGTGTTCCTCTCGATTGAAGACGTGATGCCGGTGGAACGTGCGAAGGCTTTGATTGTGGAACTCCTTGGCGTGATTGATGCAACGGAACTCGAAAACCGCGAAGACGTTCTCGATGCGATTTGCGACATGGCCGATGCCATCAAGGATACCGAAAACTTCGCGAAGGCCTCGCTTTACAAGGATCCGGACAAGAGCAACGCGACGCTGATTGACATTGCCAACTCTTACTTTGTCGCAGGCGATATTCCGATGGCGAAGCAGTGGCTCGGTGACGTGAAGGATCCGGGCGCCGAAGACGAAGAAGCGTTCCTCGATTTGCAGGCGGCGATTGCCGACCGCGAAGGCCGCAAGGCGGATTGCCTCAAGTACGCGACGCGTTTGTACGAATGCTTCCCGAAGGTCATGAATCTTTCGAGACTATGCATGCTCAAGAGCGGTTCGGAACTTGACAAGCTTTTGATAGACCATGTGAAGTATCGCAGCAACACTTGCGACACGAGCTACATGTTGCTCCTCGTGAACCTCAAGAAGTTCGAATTGCTGGAGCAGTACGTCAATCATTTTGAAAAGGAATTGCCGGGCCTCGATGCAGCCGAGCTGAACGCGGTTTCGGATGAACTGGAACGCGTGGGCGAAAAGGAACTCGCCAAGCACATCCGCGAATGGACGGTCGAAGAACCCGAAGACGCGGAAGCGTTTGACGATAGGGAATAACTTTTACACTGTCACCCCGCACTTGTTGCGGGGGCGCCCGCGACTGCGGGCTTTGAGGTATGAGGTCGCTCGTAAACTCGCTTTGAGATTCGTCATCTTGAGCAACGCACTTTGGTTACTTGGGCTTTAGCCCTTAGTAATCCATGGTCCCCCTTGCGGGGAGAAAGATCCAGTAAAAGTTCCGTAATTGGATTCTTCCCCCGGCTCGGGGCTTGGGCTAAAGACTGAAAAGGCTTCGCACTTTTATATCGTTCAGGATGACAATTACCTTGCTCTGTGTTACTATGTAGTTCCAAGTTCAACTTTCAGGTTTTGAGTTACTAGAATTACATTTCAAAAATATCTAGTAACTAGTAACTATTAACTAGTAACTAGAGTAAAAAATTCTATCTTTACAATCATGAATTCTTCTAAAAAAGTCCTTTTATACGATACAACTCTCCGTGACGGTAACCAAGACCGTAAAATAAGTCTCTCTTTAGCCGACAAGTTGCAAATTGCGCGAATTTTGGATCACTATGGGTTTGACTATATTGAAGGTGGTTGGCCGAACCCGAGCAACCCGACCGACGAGGAATTTTTCCAGAAAATCAAGGAAGTCAAACTGAAGCATGCGAAGATTGCGGCTTTCGGTTCCACTCGCCGCCCGAAGGTGCTGCCCGAGCAGGACCCGCTCCTGCAAGCGCTCGTGAAATCGGGCGCTCCGGTCAAGACGATTTTTGGTAAGAGCTGGGATTTGCATGTGACTGAAGTTATTCGTACGACACTTGATGAAAATATAGCGATGATTCGGTCCTCGATAAATTATTTAAAACAAGATGAAAATACTAAAGAAGTAGTTTACGATGCCGAACATTTCTTCGACGGCTACAAGGCTAATTCCGTTTATGCTTTGTTGACGCTTTTTGCAGCTCAAAGTGGGGGGGCTGATTACATTGTTCTTTGTGATACAAATGGTGGAACAATGCCATGGGAAATTGAAGCTATTGTTGAAAAGGTAAAGGCATTGATTAAAACCCCTCTTGGAATTCATGTTCATAATGATAGTGGACTAGCTGTTGCAAATTCACTCTATGCTGTGAAAGCAGGTTGTTCGATGGTGCAGGGAGTTGTTAACGGCTACGGTGAACGTTGTGGTAATGCGAATCTGACTACAATTGCCGCTGATCTGTTTTTTAAAATGAACTGCAACTTTGAGACGGTTAGAAAATTAAAAAATTTACGTCAATTGAGTGGAAGTATTGATCAGATTGTGAATTTGCCTAGTGATGTGCATGCTCCATACGTGGGCGATGCCGCATTTGCCCATAAGGGGGGAGCTCACATCGATGGTGTCATGAAAGTCTCCCGCAGTTTTGAACATGTCGATCCGCATACTGTGGGCAACGACCGCGTGTTCGTCACGAGCGACCAGGCGGGCGGTTCCCTCGTCGTGGAAAAGCTCAAGGCTATCAAGCCGGGCATCGACAAGAAGGACCCGGTGGTGGGCAAGCTCCTCAAGGAAATCAAGGAACGCGAAAATGCTGGCTGGCATTTCGACAGCGCCGAGGCGAGTTTCAAGCTGCTTGTGTACCGCCACTTGGGCATGGTGCAGGAACCGTTCAAGGTGCTCAATTACCGCGTCATCGAAGACAAGACCCCGCAAGGCGTGTCCGTTTCGCAGGCGACTGTCAAGCTCCAGATTGGCGACAAGATTAGCCATCAGGTGAGCGAAGGCGACGGCCCGGTGAACGCTCTCGATGCGGCTCTCCGCAAGGCTCTTTTGCCGTTCTTCCCGAATATGGCGAAGGTGCGCTTGGACGATTTTAAAGTGCGTGTACTCGGTTCTAACGTGGCGTCCGATGCGACGGTTCGAGTGTGGACAACGTTTGGTGACGAACATGGTTTCTGGAACATGGCCGGAGTTTCTAGTAACATTATCGAAGCCTGCTGGATGGCGTTTGTCGATGGACTTACATATAAAATTCTAATTGATGAAAATGTTGTTAAGGATGCTTATAAACATTTAGCATTTTCTTCTACAGCGCCCAAAATTGTTGATTCATCATCTAGTAAAAATGATGAATGTACAAGTGAAAATAGTTCTGTTTATATGCTCAAATTGTTAAAACAGGATGATGGTAAGTTTATTGAACATGTTACAAATGAAGTGGGCAATTATTTTCAGATGATGAAGGAAGATTATGACAAAGAAAAGAAACTTATTGATCAAGAGAAAAAACTTTTATTGAGTTCGGAAAGGGAATGGTATAAATTGTTTGATGATAAACATAGCATTCTGAAAAAAAATGATATTGATATAAATAATATAATAAAGGCATTTTGGATTGATTATGACAAACTTTTGAAAGTTTGATAAATCAATTAAAGTTATAGAAGACATTCTTAATCCTAAAAAGAAATATATTTTTTAATATTGGATTCTGTTAATATGCAAATCGTAAAAGTCACTCCGAAGTCTCAAGAGATTGAAAGAATTTGTGGTCGTGAAGTTGCTCCGAGCAAGGAAATTCACGACAAGGTCATGGACATTCTCGCCGACATCAAGAACGGCGGTTATGCAAAGGCTGTGGAATACGCCCAGAAGTTCGATGGCCTCAAAGGCAAGAACCTCCGCGTGTCCGAAGCCGAAATCAAGAAGTCTGCCGCCAAGTGCCCGCCCGAAATGCAGCGCGCGCTCAAGCAGGCGATTAAGAACGTCCGCGATTTCCACGTGAACCAGATGGAAGATTCCTGGCTCATGGAAGGGAAGGACGGCGTGGTTCTCGGTCAGCGTATTCGCCCCATGAAGCGCGTGGGCCTTTATGTTCCGGGCGGTGCTGGAATTTATCCGAGCACGGTGATTATGAATGCGGTTCCGGCTATTGTCGCTGGCGTCAAGGACATTGTCGTCGTGACTCCGATCAAGGGCGAAATCAACCGCGCGGTGGCTTTTGTGCTTTGCGAACTCGGCATTACCGAAGTTTACCACATCGGTGGCGCTCAGGCTATCGGCATGTTGGCTTACGGTGCCAAGGATGGCAAGGGCAAGGTCGTCGTGGAACGCGTCGATAAGATTGTGGGCCCGGGTAACGTCTTTGCCGCTGTCGCGAAGAAGGAAGTCTTTGGCATTGTGGATATCGACATGGTGGCAGGCCCGTCTGAAGTGCTCGTGCTTGCGGACAACACCTGCGATCCGGACTTTGTCGCTGCCGACCTCTTGAGCCAGGCGGAACACGGTTCCGGTTTCGAAGCCGCCATCTGCATTACAGACAACATGGAAACCGCACAGATGATTAGCGAATGCGTCGATATCCAGGTGGAAAATTCTCCCAAACGCGAATTGCTCCAAAAGGTGCTCGACAATTTCGGTCGCATCCTCGTGGTGAAGGACTGGTTCGACGGTGTAGCGATTGCAAACGCCATTGCTCCGGAACACATGGAAATCATGACCGACGAAGCCGAATCCATGGCTGCCCAGATTGAAAATGCGGGGGCCGTGTTTATCGGTCCGTGGTCTTCTGAACCGGTGGGTGACTATTTTGCAGGCCCCAACCACGTTCTCCCCACGAACGGCACGGGTCGCTTCTTCAGCCCTCTCGGCGTCTATGACTTCCTCAAGCGCATGAGCATCATCAAATATAGCGAAAAGGCTATCAAGAAGAACGCGAAGGCCATCGCTGTCGTGGCGAACGAAGAAGGCTTCATCCACCACGCCGCCGCAGTCCTCAAGAGACTGTAATTGTGAAAGGTCCCTGAGCCTGTCGAAGGGTTGTCATTCCGGCCTCTTCGGTCGCGAAGTCATGCCCGCCGGAGCCTGTGCTGAGCGCAGTCGAAGTAAGCGGGTATCTCCCGGCAGTGATGTCATTCCGGCCGGAGCCTGTGCTGAGCGCAGTCGAAGTAAGCGGGCATCTCCCGGCAGTGATGTCATTCCGGCCGGAGCCTGTGCTGAGCGCAGTCGAAGTAAGCCGGAATCGCCCGGCAGTGATGTCATTCCGGCCGGAGCCTGTGCTGAGCGCAGTCGAAGTAAGCGGGCATCTCCCGGCAGTGATGTCATTCCGGCCTCCGAGCCGGAATCTCCTTACACAGTTCCATTTACATTTTATCGAAACGGCTCCGCATTTTGCGGAGCTTTTTTGTATATTAAAAATGATTTTGTTTGGGAAAATACGAATGAGATATTTTTTTAGCCTTTTCTTGGTAAGCTCCTTATTTTTTGTTGCTTGTGGCGATGACAAAAGCAGTTCTGCTCCCGATGATGATGAATCTTCTTCGTCTGTATGCGAAGAATCTTCATGTGACTCATTGAGTAGTTCCGAAATTTCTAGCAGCGGTAAGAACGTTGCCAAGTCATCGAGTTCCAGCAAAGGAAAATCGAGCAATTCCTCGAATAAATCAAGTTCTTCCTCTGAAAAAGCGAAATCAAGCAGCTCGGTAAAGTCAAGTTCGTCAATCTTGGCGAAATCCTCCAGTTCCGTAAAATCATCTTCTTCCGTAGCGAAGTCCAGCTCAAGCGTTTTTAATCCTCAAATTCCACCTTGCAGAACCGATAGTACAGATACTTGCGAATATGGAACGCTTACAGACGAACGCGATGGCCAGACATATAAGACTGTAAAAATTGGTGGTCGTTGGTGGATGGCTCAAAATTTGAATTATGCTTATAAATTGCCAGATAGCGGTGCAGATTCCATAAGTTTTTGTTATAAGAATGACCCCGCCAATTGCGAAAAATATGGAAGGTTGTACCCGTGGCGTGCCGCAATGGATAGTGCAGGGCTGCTTAGCGAGAATGGCAAGGGGTGTGGTTATTGGGTTGAATGTTCTCCGACTTATCCTGTGCAAGGTGTTTGTCCTACAGGGTGGCATATTCCTACGGAAGCCGAATGGAATTCTTTATTTGTTTTAGTGAATGACTGGCGTGAAGCTGCTATCTGGTTTGATTTGCCTGATGGAAAAAATTCTTATGGTTTTTCTGCTATTCCTGTAGGTGGTAATTTTCATTATGGGGATTATAATAAGACAAATTATACCGTTGGCAATGAGGCTGAATTTTGGAGTTCTGGTGAATTGAGCATAATGCTTACTCGTGCAATGGAATTACGTTTAGATATTAATAGGGCAACCCTTTATAATGGAATAAAGACTGACGCAATGAGTGTTCGTTGTATTATGGATGGAGTCGTATCTGAAATATCTTCTTCGTCAACTAAACCAACTTCTTCAAGCAATTTATCTGTGGAAACTGACTCGTTGATTGATACACGTGATGGTCAAGTTTATAGGACCGTCAAAATTGGGTATCTGTGGTGGATGGCTGAAAATTTGAACTACAAAACAGAGGAAAGTTACTGCTATAATGATTCTGCAGAGTATTGTGCAAAATATGGGCGACTTTATACTAGTGCCGCGGCGGAGCAGGGATGTAATTCTCAGAGGTGTTCAGGAATTTGCCCCGATGATTGGCGTTTACCGCGTGATAAAGACCTTCAAAATTTGATTGATCTTGTGGGGTCTTATGTGATAAGTTACAAACTAAAATCAACTTATGGTTGGTATAATGATTTAAATGGAACTGACTCCTATGGATTTTCTGCTTTACCAGCTGGAGTTAGAGATGAAAAGGGTGTTTACGATGAAATTGGTAAACGAGCTTTGTTTTGGTGGATTAACGAGTATGCTGATTTAAATGTTTTTAACATATACTATGATTATAGCAGAACTACGACTCCAGTTGAGGTTTTTAATAAGCGTAATTATGCAGTGTCTGTCCGTTGCGTGAAGTAACCTCTCTAGTCTTTAATCTTTCCCCTAAATTGCTATATTTGGGACGGTAAATATATAGGCTAAAAGAGGTCAAAATGCTTATTCTTCGTGGTACGCCGGCTCTGTCGGATTTCCGTCTCCAGAAACTTTCTTCCGATTTCAAGGCTGCGGGGCTCTCTGTTGCTTCCGTTTACGCTGAATTCCTGCACGTGGTGGATTTGTCCGCCGACCTGACCGATGCGGAAACCGAAACCTTGAAGAAGGTGCTGCACTACGGTCCGGCCCGCGAACCCAAGGCTCTTGAAGGCGAACTCTTCGTGGTGTGCCCGCGTCCGGGTACGATTAGCCCGTGGAGCTCGAAGGCTACCGATATCGCTCACATTTGCGGCCTCCCGGCAATCAAGCGCATCGAACGCGCAATCGCTTACTATGTGAAGTTTGAAGGTGCAGTTCCGGCTGGTGCCCGCGAGAAAATCTCGGCCAAGATTCACGACCGCATGACGCAGGCCGTGTTTGCCGACACCGCTTCGCTCGAAGTGCTCTTCAGCAAGGAAGAACCGCGTCCGCTGAACGTGATTCCGGTGCTTGACCAGGGCCGCGACGCCCTCGTGAAGGCCGACAAGGAAATGGGCCTCGCGCTCTCTCCGGACGAAATCGATTACTTGGTCAAGAACTTCACCGAGCTCAAGCGCAACCCGACCGACGTGGAACTCTACATGTTCGCGCAGGCCAACTCGGAACACTGCCGTCACAAGGTATTCGGTGCCGAATGGACGATTGATGGCGTGAAGCAGGACAAGTCCCTGTTCCAGATGATCAAGAACACCTACCAGCTCCACAACTCGAACATTTTTAGCGCGTACAAGGACAACGCCGCCGTGATGAAGGGCGCTGTCGCTGGCCGCTACTACGCCGACCCGCGCAACAACAAGTACGACTTCCACAACGAAGAAGTCGACATCCTCATGAAGGTCGAGACCCACAACCACCCGACGGCCATTTCTCCGTTCCCGGGTGCCGCTACCGGTAGTGGTGGCGAAATTCGTGACGAAGGTGCCACGGGTAAGGGTTCCAAGCCGAAGGCCGGCCTCACGGGCTTCAGCGTCTCGAACCTCAAGCTTCCGGGTGCAGTCCAGCCGTGGGAAAAGGACTTTGGTAGCCCGTCCCGCATTGCTTCTGCCCTCGACATCATGATTGAAGGCCCGCTCGGCGGTGCCGCGTTCAACAACGAATACGGCCGTCCGAACATCCTCGGTTACTTCCGCACTTTCGAACAGGAAGTCGACGCCCAGAACGGCAAGGAAGTCCGCGGTTACCACAAGCCGATTATGTTGGCCGGTGGTCTCGGCAACATCAAGCACCAGCATATCGAGAAAGGCCACATCGACCCGGGTGACCACCTGATTGTGCTCGGCGGTCCGGCGATGCTCATTGGCCTCGGTGGCGGTGCTGCCAGCTCCGTGCAGAACGGTGCCGGTAACGAATCTCTCGACTTTGCCTCTGTGCAGCGTGAAAACCCCGAAATGGAACGCCGTTGCCAGGAAGTCATCGACCGCTGCTGGGCGATGGACGAAGAAAACCCGATTACCTTTATTCACGACGTGGGTGCAGGTGGACTTTCGAACGCCTTCCCGGAACTCGTGAACGATGGCGGTCTCGGTGGTAAGTTTGAACTGCGCAATGTGCCGAACGACGAACCGGGCATGAGCCCGTTCGAAATCTGGAGTAACGAATCCCAGGAACGTTATGTGATTGCTATTGCTGGCGACAAGCTCGACGTGTTCGACGCGATTTGTAAGCGTGAACGCTGCCCGTACGCCGTGGTGGGCGAGGCTATCCCTGAAAAGCACCTGACTTTGACTGACAAGCACTTTGGAACGACTCCGATCGACATGCCGCTTGGCGTGCTCCTCGGCAAGCCGCCCCGCATGATCCGTAACGAAAAGAGCCAGAAGCGTCCGCTGAACTCTACGGTGGTTCCGGCCGATGCCTCCATCAAGGATGTGGCACATCGTGTGCTTGCAAACCCGACCGTCGCCGACAAGACGTTCCTCATTTCTATCGGTGACCGTAGCGTGACGGGTATGATTTGCCGTGACCAGATGGTTGGCCCGTGGCAGGTTCCGGTTGCTGACTGCGCCGTGACAAGCGCAACGCTTGATACTTACGAAGGTGAAGTCATGAGCATGGGCGAACGCGCTCCGATTGCCTTGATTTCTCCGGCCGCTGCCGCTCGTATGACGGTGGCTGAATCTCTCACGAACATGGCTGCCGCTTGCGTGCCTGATATGGGCCGCGTGAACTTGTCTGCTAACTGGATGGCCACGCCGAACTACGAAGGCGACGGCGCCGACCTTTACGAAGCCGTGAAGTCCATCGGTATGGAACTCTGCCCGGATCTTGGCATCACGATTCCGGTGGGCAAGGACTCCATGAGCATGAGCACCGTGTGGCAGGATGACAAGGGCAGCCACCGTGTGACGGCTCCGATTTCGCTCGTCATCAGCGCCTTTGCTCCTTGTGCCGATGTGCGCAAGACGCTCACGCCGCAGTTGTTGCAGGATAAGGATTCGACGCTCGTGCTCGTTGACTTGGCCCGCGGCAAGAACCGCATGGGTGCTTCCATTGCTGCCCAGGTTTACAACAACCTCGGTGACAAGGCCCCGGACGTTGATTCCGCCAAGGAACTCCGCGCCTTCTTCGAGACCATCCAGAAGCTCAATGCCGCCGGCAAGATTATGGCCTACCACGACAAGAGCGATGGCGGCCTCTACACGACGGTTGCCGAAATGGCATTCGCCGGCCACGTGGGCGTGACGCTCAACGTTGCCGCTCTCAAGGGTAACCTCATCGACGTCCTCTTCAACGAAGAACTCGGTGCCGTGCTGCAGGTTAAGAACTCTGACCTCGCGGCCGTTCGCGACGCATTTGCCGCCGTCGGCCTCGGCGATACCATTTCTGAAATCGGTACGCTCAATGATTCTTACAACCTGGTCATCGGCGACTACGCCGAAGGCCTCTCGGATCTTCGCGCCATCTGGAGCGACACGACCCGCCGCATCGCGGCCCTCCGCGATAACCCGGATTGTGCCGAAAGCGAATACACGCTCAAGCTGGAACAGGACAATCCGGGTATCACGCCGAAGGTCACCTTCGACGTGGCGGCGGGTGCAAAGGTCGTGAAGGACTACGCCAGCCGTCCGAAGATGGCCATCCTCCGCGAACAGGGCGTCAACGGCGAACTCGAAATGGCTGCCGCCTTCCAGAATGCAGGCTTTGAATCTATCGACGTCCACATGACCGACATTCTCGAAGGCCGCGTAAGCCTCAAGGACTTCAATGGTCTCGTGGCCTGCGGTGGCTTCAGCTACGGTGACGTTCTCGGTGCCGGCGAAGGCTGGGCCAAGAGCATCCTCTTCAACCCGAAGGCCCGTGCCGAATTCGAAGCTTACTTCAACCGCAAGGATACCTTCACGCTCGGCGTCTGCAACGGCTGCCAGATGGTTTCTAACCTCAAGGACTTGATTCCGGGCGCCAAGCACTGGCCGCGCTTCGTGCAGAACCTCTCCGAACGCTTCGAGGCCCGCTTCTGCACGCTCAAGGTCGAAGACACTCCGGCTGTGCTCCTCAAGGGCATGGCAGGCTCCGTGCTCCCGATTGCGGTCGCACACGGCGAAGGCCGCGCGGAATTCGCTAGCCGCGAAGCCGCCGAAGCCTGCCTCAAGACTGGTCTTGTGGCGCTGCGCTACGTGGACGGCAAGCACGAATACACCGAACGTTACCCGCTGAACCCCAACGGCTCTCCGTTCGGCATCAACGGCCTCTGCTCCGAAGACGGCCGTGCCCTCGTGATGATGCCGCACCCCGAACGCGTGTTCCGTACCTGCCAGTACTCCTGGCACCCGGCAGAATGGGGCGAAGATGGCCCGTGGATGCAGCTGTTCCGCAACGGCCGTATCTTCGTCGGCTAATGGAGTCGGGGCGAGCATGCCCCGCGCTTTGTGTCACCCAGGCGGTCATCCTGGCCACAGTGCTTGGATTGCCATATACGCTTGATAAATCCGCTTTTCGCACTCCGCGAAGCGGTTTTTTTTTGTCAACGGCTAAAATTTTAGCTCAGGCATGTTAAAAATGCTTGTCATACTCGTGTCTGTAAGTATTTAGAAAGTTTTCCGTTACATTTCCACTTTTTGTTTATATATTTACAAGAAATAATATCCATAATCAAGGAGTTAACATGCTTAAAAAAATCGGGTTGGGCATAATTCTTACCGCATCCTTCGGTCTTATGTCTTGTGAAGACAGTTCCAGTTCCAGCAGTGGCGGAAAAGTAACCGTTTCGTGCAAGGTTGTAAGTGAAGATCCGTTTACCATCAAATCCTCTGAAGCTGGAATTGGTGGCAACATGACATACGAGTTAAAAGATGGCAAGGTTGTAGAAACGTATAAATTCGATGATTCTTCCATCGCCAAAGATGAATGCAACGATATGAAATCGCGTGGCGGTTACTCTAAAGTTACATGCGATGGTAAGAAGGTCGTTGCCTATTCCGAAGACGAGATGACTGATGCTGAGTTTAAGCAATACAAGAAATCCTTGAAAAAGTATTGCGAAGATATGGATGGCAAGACCATTGATATCAATGATTGGGGCGATGATGACGATGGCCCTCAAAGTAGCAGTTCCAAAGCCACGTCCTCTTCGGCTAAGTCTTCAACAACCACGTCCTCGTGTGAATTTAAGCTTAACAATGACGTATGGGAATATTCCTACGCTACAGAGGATGCTTCAGGCACATCTGCGAAGGGGACTGTTCGTTATGAGTTCAAAGGTAAGGATGTGACCATTACGGAAAACTCCACCAAAAGCGGTTCTTTAGTGAAGTCTATCTGTCCCACCTTGAAAGAGGAGGATTATGAAGATTCCGATGAACTTGGCTCGGATAAAATGGAGACTACCTGCAATGGAGATGAAATGATTGTGAAAACAACTTCGGTCATTCGTAATTATAAGGATAATTACGCCTCCAAGGAAGATATGATGCAGGCGTTGACTGCTCAATGCAAAATGAGGCAGTCTTTACATTTCGAATAACAAAAATCGCTTCCTGCATCCCCGCAGGGGCGTTTTTTTTTGATTTTGTATGTGGTTCTAAATTGGATTGTGTATTCATAAATCTACAAAGTGCAATATTGCTATATTGCCTGTATGAAATCGCTCTATAAATTTTTTCTACTTGCTTTTATCATCTCTGTTCTGCATCCTTGTGAAGCGAAGGATTCGGAACCTGTTCTCGAATCCTCTTCAAAAGCAACTCGAAGCTTTGAAGGTTTTGTACGCGATACGAGCGCATATGCGATGGTCGTAGATACGAGCGTTCGCGAAAGTGTCTTTAAAGAAACGCTCGTTCCCGTTGAAAAAGGCGGCTTTGCAGAGTACTTTTCTAGGTATCCAGAAAATAGAGAAACGAATAGAAATAAAATTTTCTACGCCTATTCTGATTCAATAAGTCCTTTTGTTGAATACCGTTCCAAATTATCTTCATTCCTTGATGTTGTTTCACTCGCGTATGCCAATCATTACTCCATGGAAATTAGCCCTGATGACATTTGGCTTATGATATTAGATGGTTTCCGCCTCCATGTAAAGATGAATCGCAATACTCTGAAAAGCCGCTTTGTTGCCCCAGGTACTGATACTGCTATCAAAGTTATTAATAATTCATTGAGTTATAAATCTACGCATAATGAATGGTTTTGGACAATCTCGAATTTGTATGATTCGTTGCAGTCTAAATTGCCCAAACAAACAGGGGAACCGCTGAAGACGAAGTTCTCGACAACAAGTCCGGTAGATAACAATATTTCACGCTCTATGGTTATGGCGGTAGCCTCGGAATACTATTCTTTTAGTGTTTTGACAAGTTGTGGAATACCCAAAATCAAGGTTAACGGAACTAAAGAGGATTGGATGTTGCTTAAAGATTCCTTTAACAAGTTGGCCTTGCGGTTGAATATGAAGTGGTGGACGAAAGGCCTTAATCCAATTCTTGATGAATTTATCAATGTTTTTGATGGTAAAATAAATTTAAAACATTGGGGCAATATTTACAAGTATTACACCCCCCAAGGATGCGGTAGTCCTAGCTTTGATGGCTGGATTTCAAGGCTTTTGCCTTATACGAAAGAATTTGTTCGCGATGGGTTCACCTATATAAAGCATTCGGATTGGGATAAACGGATTTTTATTTCTGATATTCCTTCGGGAATCACGTTTGTAGATGTGAAATGGATTTACTACGGTAGAACGATTCCTTTAAAGCTTTATACTGGTTTTGTAGGAATTCAAGTTGATACCACGACAAACATGTTGAAAGCGGCTAGAGGGTATGCTCTTATGGCCTATGGGTTGCTGTGTTTGAAAAACGATGCTAAAGAAGTTGAATACATTCCAGGAAAACCACTCCGCTTGCATGAATCTTTGGCGTTTTCGGATTCTATGAATGTTTATGGTAAAAAAGGTTTGCTTTATTCAACCCATGATTTTGAAGAAATTGAACGCTTTGCGGAAGCGTCCTATTTGGACGAAGAATATCTTGATAAAGATTTTCATTATGATAGATTGAATTTGAAAGATGATAAACCGAATTTGTTGATTAATTTGTATCGAAAGGGTGAATTGCTAGACCGTATCTATTATTATGCCCGCCCTAAAATGGACGGTGATGGCGCCATTCGTTCTCTAAGAGGAATTGGAAGATGGAATAAAAATGCTGCTATCAAAAAGTTTTTTAAACAACATAAAATACCTATAAACGGAATAGTCGATGAATTTCCAAACGAAAAGGATCTTCCTAAATTCAATCTTGAAATCTATGTCGATACTGTTATTTTGAAAGATGGGAAAAAAGTTGATGGAAAAATGGATGATCTTAGAATAGGGATAATGGGGGCTTTGAGAGAAGCTTGTGGCTGGCGGCTTGAACAGGTTATAAATCGCCATCGTAAATATGATTTTAATGATTCTATTGTGGCCACAATTTCGTATAGGGATGAAGGACGTGTTGATTCTGTTTTGATGAATTTGAAACCTGAAATTAGTTCTTTCCAAAAAGAAATTCAATCTATCTTGAATTATGCGTGGATGCCTCCAAAAGTTCATTGGGATTATGGTAGTACAATTGCACAAGAAATTGTTGACAAAATAAAAGTTCGTATAACCTTATCAAAGGATTATCGAATGGTGTGCAAACAGAATGGGGTTGTTGCGAGAGATTCCGTTGGAGTCTTTGGTGCTTGGACTATAGGAAGAAACTACGTTCCTTGCAACGCAATTGATTTTTCGAAAGATCTTGCGACTGGTGAAATATATCGTTATCGATGTGAACAGTTCGATGAAAAGTATGCTAATTTGAAATCAGCTCAAAATGTTCGTGGTGATATAAAAGTTAGTTATGATAAAAATAAATACGAAAATCGTAAGAGTACGTTGAAAAAACTGAGTGATATCTTTGTTTCTATTAAAATTCCGCCCTGCTTTGTGGAAGAATGAGTATAGGCGTGTTGCCTTGATGCATTGATTTTTATATCTTCTTCGCGAAAGAAGTGAAAGTACAATGAAATCTCTCGTTATTTATATTCACGGGAAAGGCGGCAACGCCGACGAGGCAAATCACTACAAACCCCTTTTCCCCAATGGCGATGTCGTCGGTTTTGATTACAAGTCCGAAACTCCTTGGGACGCCAAAAAAGAATTCTCGTCTTACTTTGATTCCGTTTCCGCGGGCTATGACGAAGTAAGCCTGATTGCAAATAGCATCGGGGCGTTTTTCTCGATGAACGCACTCGGCGGCAAGCGAATCAAGAACGCTTATTTCATTTCGCCGATGGTCAACTTGGAAAAGCTCATTAGCGACATGATGATGTGGGCGGGCGTTTCGGAGGCGGAACTCCGCGAAAAGAAAACGATTGCGACCGCTTTCGGCGAAACGCTTTCGTGGGAATACCTTTGCTACGTGCGGGAGCATCCCATCCGTTGGAACATCCCGACGCATGTTTTATACGGCTCCAATGACAATTTGACCGACCTTGAAACGATACGTGAATTTACTCAAAATGCGGGCACGTCGCTCACGGTGATGCAAGGCGGCGAACATTGGTTCCATACCGACGAACAGATGCAATTTTTAGACAGGTGGATTGAAAAATGCCAGAACAAACATTAACTCGCGAAACCTTAATTGAATTTTTCGGTGAACAAGAATTTGAAAAACTTTGCCGCCACGAGGCGGGCCATGCGCTAATCGCCATGCTGTTCAAGCGACCTGTTGAATACGTCAGAATCAACAATTCCAAGGAAAAGCCGAGCGTGACGCGAATGCCGGGCTGCTCGCTCGATGGTTCTGCTCACATCGCGATTGCGGGGCACATGTCCGATTTCTTGATGCGCAAAAATCTCTCTTGCGATCTCGATACGGTCATGAAAGAATTGCCGATGGAACTCTACAGGAGCGATCCAGATTACCAGAGCTTTCAGGCCGCTTGCTATTACTACCAACTTGCCGAAACGAGCGTCGTCGAACAGGTTTACAACCTTATGATGACTTGCCAAAAGTCGCTCAGGGCGATTGCTGCCGGGTTAAGCGAAAAAACGTGCCTGACCCGCACCGACATCGATGCGATTATGGGCAATCCGTCGTAATACCCTGCTTTCATTGTCCTCCCGGCCTGAGCCTGTCCCGCACTAGTTGTTAGTGGACACTTGCAATTTTATTGCTTATGTGTCCACAATGCTCGGAACGGGGACGGGATGCCGGGATCACCTTTTTGCAGTCATCCTGAGTCCCGAAGGGACGAAGGATCCAGTCAATTTTTCGCTTTTGCACTACAAGAATTTACTGGATCCTTCGCTGTCGCTCAGGATGACGAAATGCAGTATGTCATTCCCATCCCGGAACAAGTCCGGGATGACGAAATGCAGTATGTCATTCCCGATTTAATCGGGAATCTCCTTTTTATACATTATTTTACTTTTTATTATAAAAACTCTACAAGGCTATGTTGTTATATTGTTATTATGCATAGCCTTTGTAAATACCTTTTCCTCTTCCTTGCTGCAAGCGTTCTGCTCTCCTGCGAACGCAAGCAAGTGAATAATCCCATTAACGTTTCACCGGATTCTTCACACAAAATTTACGGTTTTGTCCGTGATACGAGTGCGTACGTGATGGTTGTAGATACAGCCGTTCACGACAGTGCCATCAATGGCGAATTGATTCCAGTAAATCAAGGCGGCTTTACGGAATATTTTAATGGCAAATCGAAAGAAGGATCGAATGCGAAAAAAATATTTTATGCGTATTCAGATTCCACAAGTCCATTCATTAGGAAATCGTCTTCTAAGGAAATGTCCTTTATAAATCTGGTGGCCCGTGCGTACGCTAAACATAATTCCATAGAAATAAATCCAGACGATATATGGCTTACAATTTTGAACGGTATTCGACTCCATGTGAAAAACAATCGTGATTCGTTGAAAGATCGCTTTGTTTCACCGGGGGCTGACACCGCCATCGAGATTCGGAATGACTCGCTTTTGTTGAATACAACGTATGAGAAATGGCATGGCGTTATTGCGGATTTATTTGATTCTCTGCAAGAGAAAATTCCTGTAGAAACAGGAGAACCGTTGAATGTTAAATTTTCGACGACAAGCCCGATTGATTACAACATATCTCGTTCCTTAGTTATAGCGGTTGCCTCAGAATATTATACTTATACATGGGCTGTAGCTTGTGGAATCCCCCAAATTAAGGTGAACGGCACGAAATTGGACTGGAGCTTGCTTAAAGATTCTTTTAACAAGCTTGCGTCACGATTGAATTTGGAATGGTGGGTGAAAGAGTTAAATCCCATTCTAGATGAATTCATCAATGTTTTTGATGGAAAGATCAATTTAATCCATTGGAGGAGCATCTTTAAAAAAGTCTTTGAAGAAAGTGGATGCGATCGACGGATTACGGTTGATGGATGGATAACCAAATTCTATCCTTATATAGGCCGTGATAAACCAGAACGTCGAAATGAATGGAATGGCGCTATTGATCTTATGACTGATATTCCGAAAGGGGTGACGGACGTTGACATCAATTGGATTTATGACGGCAAGACAATTCCTCTGAAAATTTATACGGGCTTTGTCGGGATTCAGGTCGATACAACTAGAAAAATGCTGAAAGCATCTCGCGGATATGCGCTCATGTCTTATTGCGGCTGGTGCGATATGGATTCTATTGCAAATAAGCTTAAGTATATTCCAGGAAAGCCTCTCCGCTTGCAGGAATCTTTGGCCATTTCGGATTCAATAGAAATCCATAATGCACAGGGCGTAGCTTATGCGACAAGCGATCCGAAGGAAATTAAAAACTTTGCTGCGGCAGCATCATTCAAGAGTGAAATCGAAAAGTCTCATGATTCTTACCATTTTGTATTTGATGAAGCAAACATTGCTAATGCCGAACCGTTTTGCGTAATTAATTTATATAAAGGTGGAAAAGTGATAGAACATTTAAGCCTTTATAAACAGATTGAAAAAAAATATGTTGTTCTTACGCAAGAGATTGGGATTCTAAACGATTCTCTGTCTTTAGAGTCTTTTTTCAAGGAACGCCATATTTCTTTTGAGGGTGAGTTTAATGGATTTACAAATGATAAGAGTATTCCAGAATTAGACGTAGATGTTTTTGTTGATTCATTCGAGCCCGAAGCTGTTGAAGACGGTTTTGTTTATAATAATTTTAATCAGACTACCGTTTGGCGAATAAAAAAGGCTTTCTATCAACATTATAAAAATGATTTTAAATTATCTGTTGACGCCAAACTTGAGTATGGCGAAAATGGGCAAGTCGCAAATGTTATTATGAGTACAGAGCACCCTAATTACAAAGCGTTTTTAGAAGATGTTAAGGACGCTCTTTATTATGCCTGGAACGCTCCATTACTTGATGATGACGGAGGCAATGATTTTATTATAAAGTCAGCGAAGTTGCATTTATCTTTTTTGAGAATGTACCGCATGGTTTGTAAGCAGGATGGACGAGATGCTAAAGATTCTGTCGATATCATCGGAGTGCCGAATGCAAAAAAAGATCTTTGCAACGAGATTACGTTCTCGAAAGACCTTGCGACAGGCGGCGTTATCCGTTATGAATGTATAGAGTACAATAAAAAAATGAAGTACGGGGAACGTGTTGAAAAAATCAAGCCAAGGCATACGAACGTTTTTTTTGACAAACATGACGCTGTGTATGATGGCGGCCTCCCGATTTCGCAAGTCGTAAAACTCAAAATTCCACCTTGCTTTGTGGAAGAAAAACTCAATAAAGAAGAGGATGAAAAATACAATGAAGATTTCCGTTTCTAAATTCCTTTTCCTCGTCCTTGCCGCAAGCGTTCTGCTCTCCTGCGAACGCAAGCAAGTGAACAATCCCATTAACGTTTCACCGGATTCTTCGCACAAGATTTACGGCTTTGCCCGTGATACGAGTGCGTACGCAATGGTCATCGATACGACCGTTCACGAAAAAGCTATCGAAAGCGAATTGATTCCTATAAATCAAGGCGGCTTTACGGAATATTTTAAAGACTATTCGCAAGAAGGGACGAATGCGAAAAAGATATTTTATGCGTATTCGGATTCCATTAGTCCTTTTATTAGTGGATCGTCTTCTTGGAGTGCGTCTTTTATAGAGATGGTGGAACACGCGTATGCTTGTCATAATTCCATAGAAATAAATCCAGACGATATATGGCTTACAATTTTGAATGGCATTCGGTTCCATGTGAATAGCAATCGTGATTTGCTGAAAGACCGCTTTGTATTGCCGGGGGCTAATACGGCTATCGAAATTCGGGATGACTCGCTTTCGTGGAGTTCAACGTATGAAAAATGGCATGGCGTTCTTGCGGATTTGTTTGATTCTTTGCAAGAGAAAATGCCTGTAGAAACTGGAGACCCATTGAATGTTAAATTCTCGACGACAAACCCGATTGATGACAACATATCTCGTTCCATGGTGATGGCTCTTGCTTCAGATTATTATACTCTTACATTGATTGGTGGTTGTGGCATCCCCAAAATTAAGGTGAACGGCACAAAATTGGACTGGAGCTTGCTTAAAGATTCTTTTAACAAGCTTGCGTCACGATTGGATTTTGAATGGTGGGCGAAAGAGTTAAATCCCATTCTTGATGAATTCATCAATATTTTTGATGGCAAAATAAATTTAAGCCATTGGAGGAACATCTTTAAATATCCCGGTAATGAATGTGGATGGCATCCGGTTGATGGATGGATAACCAAATTTTATCCTTATATAGGCCACGATAAACCAGAACGTCGAATGGATTGGAGCGGTGCCATTAATCAAATAGATGATATTCCGAAGGAATTGACGGACGTTAACGTCAATTGGATTTATTACGGCAAGAAAATTCCTTTGAAAATTTATACGGGCTTTGTCGGAATTCAGGTCGATACAACTAGAAATATGCTGAAATCATCTCGCGGATATGCTCTCATGTCTTATTGCGGCTGGTGCGATATGGATTCTATTGCCAATAAGCTTAATTATATTCCTGGAAAATCTCTCCGCTTGCGGGAGTCTTTGGCAATCTCAGATTCGATTGAAATCTATAATGCACAGGGTCTTGCTTATGCAACAAGCAATCCGAAGGAAATTGAAAACTTTGCCGCCGCAGCATCATTCAAGAGTGAAAAATACGATAGATCTCATGAATATTACCCTTATAAAATTGAAAAAAAAATTGCCAATGCCGAACCGTTCTGCGTAATTAACTTATATAAAGGTGGAAAAGCAATAGAACGTTTAAGCCTTTATAAACAGATTGAAAAAAAATATGTTGTTCTTACACAAGAGATTGGAATTTTAAGCGATTCTCTGTCTTTAGAGTCTTTTTTCAAGGAACACCATATTTCTTTTGAGGGTGAGTTTAATGGATTTACAAATGATAAGAGTCTCCCGAAATTAGATGTAGATGTTTTTGTTGATTCTTTTGAACTCAAAAACGGCAATATTATTGGTAATAAATCTTATTCTGATTTTAAAGGATCGGGTTTCGAAGGGGCTTTCGCTTGGCGATTAAAAAAGGCTTTCTATAAACATTATAAAAATGATTTTAAATTATCTGTTGACGCAAAAATTGAGTATGGCGAAGATGGTCAAGTCGCAAATGTTATCATGAGTACAGAACACTCTAAGTACAAAGCGTTTTTAGAAGATGTTAAGGATGCTCTTTATTATGCTTGGGATGCTCCAAGACTGAATGATGATGGAGGCTATGATTTTATTATAAAGTCAGCGAAGTTGCATTTATCTTTTTCAAGAAAGTATCGTATGGTCTGCAAGCAGAATGGGCAATCCGCGAAAGATTCGGTTGAAATTGTGGGCAACCTAGATGAAAAAAAGGCTCTTTGCAGTGAAATAATCTTTACGAAAGACCTTGTTACAGGAAGTGTAAATCATTATGAATGTAATGAGTTCAATAAGAAACTTGAGCAAAATGAAAACGAAATCATTCTTAATAAACTTGTGCAAAATGAAATCATTCCTGTTTCCACAAATCGGACTTTTAATCGATTTGACAAAGTGCGTTATGGTCGTATCTCGCTTTCGGATGTCGTGAGCCTCAAAATTCCGGCATGCTTTGTGGAAGAAAAACCTAATGAAAAGTAAAAATACAATGAAGATTTCCGTTTCTAAATTCCTTCTACTCATCCTTGCCGCATGCGTTCTGCTCTCTTGCGAACAGAATCATTCCGATGCTACATCCAAAAATTCTAGACATACAAAAAAGATCGAAAGCTTCGTTCGCGATACGAGTGCGTATGCGGTGGTCGTGGATACGAGTGTTCACGATAGTGCTTTTCGTGAAGAAATCGTCCCTGTAAATCAAGGTGGCTTTACGGAATACTTTGCACGAGAAGCGAATTCTGAGACTAAGTTTTTTTATGCTTATTCAGATTCCGTTTCTCCATTTGTAAAATATCATTCTGAACGTCCGACTTTTGTTGATTTGGTGGCATTGGCTTACGCAAATCATTATGCCATGGAAATTAACCCGGATGATATTTGGCTCATGATTTTGGATGGTTTCCGTTTGCATGTCAAAAACAATCGCGAAACTTTGAAAGATCGTTTTGTGGGGCCTGCCGTCGATACAAACATTGTGGTTAGTGCGGATTGGCTGACGCTGGAATCTGCACATGAAGAATGGTATGGCGTTATAGAGGACCTTTTTGACAGCCTGCAAGAAAAAATGCCATCAGAAACGGGAGCCCCGCTACGGACAAAATTTTCGACTACAAGTCCTATAGATTACAACATCTCTCGTTCCATGGTTTTGGCAGTTGCTTCTGAATACTATACTTATTCGACAATGACCCTTTGTGGCATTCCCAAAATTAAGATAAACGGTACAAAAGCGGATTGGAATCTGTTAAAGGATTCTTTTAACAAGCTTGCAACGCGACTGGATATGGAATGGTGGTCACAACAACTGAATCCGGTTCTTGATGAGTTTATCAATGTTTTTGATGGCCTGAATAATTTGACGTTCTGGAAAAATATATATAAACTATATAAACCAGAGGGGTGCCGAAATCCTGAATTTAGCGGTTGGATTTCGAAATTCTATCCGTACCTAAGTAGTAATCGCTTTGATGATAATGACTTTAAAAAACGTACGGAGTGGGAGAAGAATATTGATTTTCAATATCTTCCCAAAGTTGTGACATCGGTTGATATCAAATGGGATTACCTCGGTCGTTTCATTCCGCTGAAACTTTATACGGGATTTGTTGGAATCCAGGTGGATACCGTTACGAATATTTTGAAGGCGTCAAGAGGATATGCGCTGCGTTCTCAATGTACTTGGTGCAATATGGAAAAAGTTGCCAGTACATTGAAGTTTGTTCCGGGGAAACCGTATCGCTTGCAAGACTTTATCGCTATTTCAGATTCGATGAATGTTTATGATAAAAATGGTTTGGCTTTTGCGACGCACGACCGCAAAGAAATAGAAAATTTTGCGATGTCTCTAAATTATGACTTTGAAGATTTTGATGTTTATTTACCTCATCGTTTTGATGATGGCGAAAAACAAATTTTATCTGTAAATTTGTTCAAAGATGGAAAGTTGCTGAATCATGTGATTTATCAAACACTTTCAGATTTTCCTGAAATTGGGGTAATGTGGACTTTTCAGGGAAGGGTTGCTTTTAGAAATAAGAAAACTGTTGAATCGTTCTTTAAAGAACGTAATATTTCATTGGAGGGGGAGGTTGATGAATTTAAATATGAAAAAGATCTTCCGAAATTGAATGTCGAAATTTTTGTTGAACCCTTTACAGCAATTGATAGTTTGTCGATTAAAAAAAATAATCGAGAACGAGAAGAATTGTTTGTAAAAGGTCTTGAGATGACATGCAAGTGGCGCCTTGAAAGAGCTTTTTATCGCCATTACAAAAATGATTTTAACTTGTCTGTAGATGCTGAAATCATTTATGACGATGACGGTCGCGTGTCGAACGTCGTTATGAATACGGAGCATCCTGTCTATAAGGATTTCTTGAATGAAGTCAAGTCCATTCTTTATTACGGCTATAAGTATCCTAAAGAGATGAAGGACGGCTATTATAAACATATTATTCATGATTTGAGTGCGGTTAAATCATTGAAAGTACACCTTGCCTTTTCTAAAGATTATCGCATGGTATGCAAACAGAATGGGCAAATTTCAAAAGACTCTGTCGATATTATCGGTACGCATGAACGTGATGCAAAAAAAGACCTTTGCAGTGAGATTACATTCTCGAAAGACCTTGCTACAGGCGATATCATTCGCTATATGTGTACAGAATTCAATAAAAAGACGAAAGACCCTTGCCGCGAGAAGGTTTCTTCGAAGAATCCAGCAACAAAGGGTTTGTATCGTGCAGTGTGTGATGAAAAACGCAAAAAGAAGGATGGCGATTCGCAGGACCGCCCGTTTGTCAATCAACGTTATGACAAACAATATGCCGTTTATGGTTGGTTGAATGATTCGTTATCGAATAAAGTCTCTTTGAAAATTCCGCCGTGTTTTGTGGAAGAATAATTTGCTATGCTCTATAAATTCTTTTTGCTGCTGCTTGTGGCGACCCTTTTGCTTTCTTGTGATGAGGAACGCTCCGATGAAACCGTTAATTTCATTCCCGGAAAGCCGCTCTGCTTGCAAGAATCTTTAGCGCTAGCGGATTCCTTGGTCATATACAATGCGCAGGGTTTGGCTTATTCGACGAATAAATTGAAAGAAATCAAACGATTTGCCAAGGCCGCCACGCTCGACGAAGAATATCCTGAATATGACGAAAATCGGTATACGTACGAAGATGAATCTCAATTATCAATTAGCTTGTTCCGAAAGGGGATGCTTGTCGATTACTTGTTTTACTACGAAGATTTATATCCTGGTGACACTGTTTTTAAAGGGAATGTGTTCTCGTTACAGGGCGCAGGGCGTTGGAAAAAATTGGATTTGATTCAAGCTTATTTCAAGGAACGGAAAATTTCTACAGATGGCAAAACTGCGGAATTTAAAACCCGACCAGGTCAACCAGCGTTGAAAGTGGATGTCTATGTCGATACTTTTGAACTTAAAGAAGGGAAAAGCCTTAGCGACACTTTGCGACCGCGTGAATTTGAAACGGGACTCATC
>JAEEGK010006036.1_pt1 | contig 29170 bp, 24 predicted proteins | sample 8958771 | NCBI WGS metagenome assembly JAEEGK01 (sample SAMN16246547, study PRJNA631951) | gut metagenome | biome: gut microbiome; feature: rumen; material: SC-attached | host: Bos | place: Iran: Karaj | collected 2018-10 | reverse complement strand
TATACATCGACCATGCCAAGTCGCTGCCCATGCTGAAACCGCTGGCAGCCAACGTCATCTATAACGTCAGGACTGAGTTGCCCGCCAACAAGCCTGTCGTCCTCTCGAACAGCGATACATTCAAGGTTGGCGACACAGTGTTTGAATACGTAGAGTCTTAACTTATGGAAAACAATCATCAATACGAATGGGGAGAGGGCGTGTTCACGCTGCTCTCCTGGTTCAAGAAAGACAAGGTCAAGAATGCGCATGTCCTGGTGGCTGGCGCCGGAGCTTTGGGCAATGAGGTGGTCAAGAACCTCGCGCTCTTTGGCGTTGGCCATATCTACGTGGTTGATTTCGACCGCATTGAAATTTCCAACCTCACCCGTTCGGTTCTGTTCCGTGAGGAGGATGCTTTCAGCCATGCCTACAAGGCCGACATCGTGGCCAAGCGTGCCATGGAAATCAATCCTCAGATAAAGGTCACGCCCATAGTGGGCAACCTGTTCTCTGAAGTGGGCTTCGGACTCTACAGGAAGGTGGATGTCGTCATCGGCTGCCTTGACAGCCGCATCGCCCGCTACCAGTTGAACCGTCTGAGCCTGCGTGCCGGCAAGAACTGGATTGACGGAAGCATCGAGAATCTGACGGGTGCAGTAAAGGTTTACTCGCCAGGCGTAAGCTGCTATGAATGTGGGCTTTCACGCGAAGAGTTCAATCATATCATGCTCCGCACAGGGTGCGCCGACGTGGTGCGCAACCAAGGCGAGGCTGGCCGTGTGGCCACGACGCCCATCAGCGCTTCAATAGTAGGAGCCCTGCAAGTACAGGAGGCCATGAAGATTATCCACCTCTCGGCCGACGAGCCTGCTCCGTTTAAGACCCTTCAGGGTAAGATGCTGCGCTACGAAGGTATGACCTGCACTACCAACATCTACCGTTTCTCCTCGTGGAAGAACTCATGCCCCGCCCACGAGCTGTGGGACGACGTTAAAGAGTGCAGCGAACTGTCGGCATCCATGACTGTGGCCAGCGTGCTCAGCAAGCTCAGGGCGCTGCTCGGTACGGAGACCGTAGAGATTAACATGCGCAACAACAAGTTCATCGACATCATTGTCTCCGACCGTCCCGAGAAAGAGTTCAAGGTTATGATTCCCGAGTCGAAACTTGATGCTTACATCAAAGAGAACAAGGAGCTGCGCCAGCTGAGCTACCGCACGCTGATACACAAGCACTTCTTCGAGAACATCGACGACCGGTTCCCCTACCAAGACCTGACACTCCAGCAGATAGGCATTCCGCCGTTCGATGTCATTGAGGTTTCAACCGATAAAGGCGTGTCGCATATCGAACTGACGGGCGATGCCGGCCTTTTCAACTAACAGCCAGACTACATGATACCTCCACAACTACTGCCAGGCGACATCAATGCAGAACTGCTGCTCACGTACTACCCGAAAGGTACGTGTAAGGTACGCCTGAAAGGACTGCACAAGCGTAATACCTATCAGGACATTGTCGAGATGTCTCCCCACAGCGACGACAGCTTCCTCCTGACCATCGGAAGGAACAGCCTGTACAATGCGCTGCCGGAATATATGTTCCACCCCATCGACCGCTTCGACAACCTGCCCAAATATGAGGAGAAAGAGCGATTCGAAGAACAGCTCGACCAGCAGAAGGAGGAGATTGAGCATGCCTACCGCTTCTTCGCACCTATCGACACGCTGCTCATCTGGCTGCGCAGCGAGGTCAGGGAGCGGCTGGAGCAATATGCCAATGAGGATATCATCATGCAGCAGATCATCGGCGACAGGCTGACTGACGAGCAGCGTTCAAACAGGTTCATACGCCAGATACTGCCATTCCTGCCCATCTGCAGAAACATCAGGGGAAACAAGACGCTGCTGACGCTCCTGCTACGGAAAATCTTCATGGAAGAGGGACTGGCCATAGAAATGAGCCGACAGGAGACGACGCAGACCGACGAACAGCCACGCTACCAAGAGAGCGTCGGCATGGAGGTAGGCAGCGGATATGTCGGCAATACGTTCGACGACCTCGTAACGACCTATACCATTCACTACTGGTCAGACGATGAGTGCGGCCCGCAGTTCATGCAGTTCACGCGCGAAGTGGAAGAGCTGCGCCTGTTCCTGAGGGACTACTTCCTTGCCGTCGAAGAGGAGCTTCACTTTGTCATTTGCCATGACGAACCGTCATTGCGCCTGGGCGATGACATCTTTTATAATTACCTGAACTATAATACAAACCTATAAGAAACATGCAGAAAAGAATCAACTGGAAAAAGGGGATGCGACTGACCGACGAAGTGCTGTCAGCCTCAGACCGCTGTACAGACGACGCCATTGCCAAAGCCCTGCTCTTGGCAGCAGCCGGCCGCTTCGGACTCATCACCTCGGTACATCCGTTCCACCTGTCGCTGAGCATTATGAAAGGTTTCGTCGACATAGAAGCATTGTCGTGTCTGGCCATCACGCGCAGCGGCCAGATTATCGACGTGGAGTTCGACACGAAACTCACGAACCCTTATGAGACGCGCATACAGATTCCCACACAGGCGGAAGAGAAGGAATACATCGTGACCGTCAGCCGGTCGGCCAACGAATGGACGGAAGACAGCGGCGGGTTCAAGACGCCCTCCGTGCAGTTTGCCCTGATTGGCGCAAAGGCTGCTGTCCCTGACAATGCCATGCCCATCGCCCGAATCGTGAACGAAGACGGCTGGCACGAAGACAGTGTCAACTTTGTCCCGCCGTGCCTGTTTCTTTCGTCGCATAGCAAGTTCGAAGAATTGCACGCTCAGTTTGTCAGCCTGCTGAAGAGCATCGACGAGAAAACCCGTCAGCAAGCCGGCGGCGGCGCAGAGAAAGCCATCAGCATTTACTGGCCCACCGTCCGTCAAATGCTCATCACAGCCAACACCGAGCACGAAGAGATGACCCCCGTCCGACTGCTGTCGTGCGTACAGCAGGTTATTGCAGCCTTCACCATTGGCTGTGAGATGGACGATGTACTGACGCTGGAGGATGCCGAGACGTTCAACAACTACTCGCGCGTTCCTTATAACTATAGAATAGCCTATCTTCGGATTAAGCAAGGCTTAGGCATGTGCTACGCCATCAGCGAAAAGATCGACAAGTTCAGCCTGCTGCAGAAGGAGGAGGCTCCGAAGGTGGAACAGCCGAAGCCGAAGCCTGACACACGCAAAGCCTGGGACGGTAAGAGTATATGAGCTTTATCAGTACGCCTCTCGTTTTCCAACACTCGGGAGCATCCATTCTTCGCGACATCAACGACCGCATCACGATGCTGGACAACCTGGTTGAGCTGGTCGTGTTTACGCCTCGTGGAAGCTTTACCGCCGACCCAGACTTTGGCTTTGAATACTGGAACCACGAGTACTCGAACGTGCATTACCGCGAGTTCAACAACAGCCAGCTGGGCCGAATAGCCAAAGGTCTGCAGAATGAGGTCACGAAGAAAGAGTGCGAGGACAGCATCCGTACAAGCCTTGCCACTTACGAACCGATGCTGAAGAACGTGGCAGTATCCATCGTCTTGAACACAGCCAGCGGCAAGCGGCTCTACAAGAAAAAGGCTGCCTCGAAATACGAAGTAAACGTTGTCGTGGAAGGTCAGCTCGACGACGGCCTGGGCACGCTCCAGCCCTACCGCAAGAACGTGGTGTTTCTCGTAGAACCCACTGTGAAACGTTACAGATAAAAAGACTGCAATGGACATTGAATTAGAAAAAAGGATCAAGGAAGCCGTAGAGGTGCTGCAGCAGTTATCGGCCGAGCCCATCAACTTTCACGAGATGGACCCTATCGCCAAGATGATGCTTGTCGCCATGGTCGGTGAGATACAGAAGGTGTTTGACTATGTCGACGACGTCAACCAACGGCTCGTCGAGCGCTTCTGTACAGACTTTATTCCACGACAGAAAGTCGACGCCATGCCCGCTATCTGTCTGCTGCATCCTCAGCTGAAGGGTCGTGGCGACAACGGACTGGTCAGCGTGGGCAGCGATGCCTCGTTTGCCTACAAACTTGAAGGTATAAAGCAGCCGCTGACCTATATTCCTGTTTTCAGCACGTCGCTGATTCCGCATTCCGGCCTGTATCTGCTCAACCATCGCGTCCTGTACGACAACGATGCTGCCATTAGGATTAACATGGAGAACCCAAACCAGCTGTGGGTGGGCATCAAGTCGACCTCTGAGGTCAACAGCCTGCGGGGGCTCTCGATGCTTATCACAGGCACCCACGGCATCATGCCTGAACACATCTATGCCGGCAGCGACAACGAGGAGCTTGACTTTGCCACGATGCTCGAGATGGAGAACATCGAAATGGTTGAGCCTTTCGACGCCCAGCAGTCGTCGGGCGAGTTCTTCTCCTTTGTTGAGAACTGGAAGGAGAACCTGCTGAACATGGGCGACTCAGCCCTGGTCTACATCACCGACGAGAGGCAGGACCGCGACCGTTTCAAGCCGCGGCCGTTTCCGCGCATGTTCCAGCAATGGCTTGAGAGCGAAGTCCTCGACCGGTTCCAGCCGTCGACTATCTGGCTGTGTCTGGACTTCCCCGAGGGCTATACCGTACCCGACGATTGCCGCGTGACACTCAACATCCTGCCGGTGACCAACGTCGATGTCTGTTCGGTCACGCTGACTCAGACTCAGCCCATTGCCAAGCTGCAGAAACAAGACGAGAGCTTCTTCCTGCGCATTCTCGAGACCAGTACTGCAACCCATAAGCAGGGCTTCAACATGAAGAACGACGAGATTCTGATACGCGACTTCGAGGCCAAGTGCTATGACAACGGCGACCTCTACCGCGACGTGCGCCGGCTTTACAACCGCTTCATCGACGACTACTATGCCTTTATCGAGTATAACGGCATCAAGGACGGCGAGGTGCTCCGCCAGCTTCGCGAGGCCATCAACCGCCTGGGCAAGAGCGTTGGCGGGCAGAACCAGAAGTTCAAGTTCGACAGTGGCACATACGTCATGAAGAACATGAACCAATACCCCCCCACCACGTCGGTCAAGGTGTCGTTCATAACCACGATGGGAAAGATTGGCAATGCCCCATATACCGGCGGAACGATGGACAACAAGAAGCATCCCGCTTTGGAGCAGAAAGTGGCAATCGCCGTCAGCGCCATGGGCGGTGCCGACAAGGCCACCGTCGACGAGCGCTACGAGCAGTTGCGCTACTATGCCCTGACCAACGACAGACTATACACTCGCATGGACGTCGACGCCTACCTGCGCAAGGAGCTGCTGGCAGAGTTCGGTAAGGACGAGTTCCACCGCATCTTTATCAAGATGTCCATCCAGGGGGCAGCCGGTGAGCAGTCTCTGAGGCGGGGCCTGTATGTCGACATTGAGTTCCGCGACCGCAAGAACTACGATTATGCCTGCTCGATAGCTTACGACCGGCTGATGGAGCAGCGTATCCGCAACCACTCCTGCATCGCCATGCCCGTCATCGTCACATTGAAGAATCTTGAGGAATAAGGATATGAAAAGAATATTAGCGATAGCAGCCCTGTCAGTGGCATTCGGCACTACGAGGGGACAAGTGGCAAAATGGATCATACCACCAGCGTATAGCCGCATATACATGTCGCCCGGTGCCGATCTCGTGATGACCGATTCGGCCGACGCCAAGATACTCTGGACGCTTGAGGGCAAAAGGCTGGCTGTCACCAAGAACCTGCTTCACCCCTTTGCCGAGGGACGTGCCGTGGCCACAACCGGCGACAAGGGCCAGATAGCGGGCTTCTACGACACAAAGGGGCGCTTCACACGCCTCGACGGATGCCAGGTGGCCCACTCCTACCCCTATTTCAATGACGGTCACCTACTGGTGCAGACTGGCTACTACTTTCGCTATACCGACACCCAGGGACGACTGGCCGAGGGCAATTACACGAAGGCATACCCCTTTGCCAACGGCTACGCCTCATGCTTCACCTATAGAAACCTGCTGAAGAACAAGGGGCCCCACAGCCTGCTGCTGACCAAAGACCTTGAGAAGGTGACTTTCTCGTATGACGGACGTGCCATTGATGAGGACGACATCGACTTCATATCTTCTGTCAACGACGAGGATGTCGGCGTGGTCATCGTCAAGCGAAGAGTCTTCCTGTTCAATGGAAAAGACAGAAGCCTGACGCCTGTTACAGCCGTTGAGGGTGAGGCGTCGTCAAAGAATCAGGCACGGCTGGAGGACGATCTGGTCACGTGTCTGCTGAAAGAGACTGACTCCACCTCGGTGCTCACAGCCAAGTGCGGCAAGGAGGCAACGGTGCAGATTCGCTTCAACGCCCTCCTCGTGCCGCTGTCGGTCAGAATGCCCGACAAGGAGCTGACGTGGAAGAAGGCAGCCAGGCCTGAGCGCACCGTCTCGACGCCGCTCAGGCCGAAGGAGGCTGGAGGACGTGCCGGACTCTACTGGGACGACCGTGAAGTGCTGCCCCCACAGCTCGACAAGGTCGTGACGTGTATCGACGACAAGGCATTCGTCTGCTTGTCAGGCAAATACGGCGCACTGAAGGTTCATAAAGACGATGCCTTTCATATCACCGTCAACAAGGACAACCCCGTCAACTTCCGCCATCAGAAGTTTGAGTCCAGCATTCGCGTGGATTTGCCAAAACAGATTCCGGCCCAGGACTGCAGCATCGAGATAGCCGACGGCGCAGGCTGCGAGGTCGACTTCACGTCGTGCGAGAAGAAGAACACCGAGTTTGGCAACTATCTACAGTACAACTGCATCCTCAACATCCCCGACAACCTGCCCGACGAGATGGCGGACGACCCGCTCAACACGATTACTTATCCTTTCACCATTCTGTACAGCGGACTGCGCTCGCCGCAGATTCCCGTCAGGGTGAAGGCCTGGCACCATAAATATGTTAATGTCGACATCTACGATTCTGACATTTCCATCACCGACGGACTCTTGTCGTTCGTTCTGAACATACAGGCCGACCGCTACCCTAACGAGCCTGTCTATCCGCTAAGTGTCAGTCTGCTGACCGACACGCTGCAGCAGGACATCACGAAAGTATCCGAATCGCGCTACAAGTGCAAGTTGTGGACTATCGGCGAGGGCACTACCAACATCGTCGTCCAGGTCAGGGAGCAGGGTTGTCCGCCCTCTTCCTATACGTTTGAGGTGACTTACGTCAAGCCCGCTCCCAAGGTGCACAACAAACCGGCTGTCAAGGAGAACATCGTCATCAAGAAGAAGCCGAAGCCCGCACCTAAGCCTACACCGCCGACGACGCCCACACCGCACCTTGACATTTGAAAACCCCATGGTCAGAATTATGAAAACTAAGATATTGTTCTTGACACTGTTGCTGGCGACTGTGTGGACTACTGCCCACGCCCAGTCGTCGTCCGACATACTCAACTACATCAGCCAGTACAAGCAGATAGCCCTCGACCAGGAGCGACAGTACGGCATCCCGGCATCCATCACGCTGGCCCAGGGCATATTAGAGTCAGGAGCCGGGCGCAGCGGACTGACGCGCAACTCGAACAACCACTTCGGCATCAAGGCAATGGGCGGCTGGAACGGCTCAGTCTACCATGCCTGGGACGACGAGCCTCAGAAGAGCCGCTTCCGCGTATACAGCTCAGCAGCCGAGTCATTCCGCGACCACTCGCTGTTTCTGAAAAACAACGGTCGCTACCGCAGCCTCTTCTCGAAGAGCGTCTACGACTACCGTGGCTGGGCCATCGGACTGCAGAAGGCAGGATACGCCACGGCCAAGAACTACGCGTCGGCACTTATAGGCTTCATCGACTCTTACAGGCTATACGCCATCAACGGCGGCGTGAAGCTGCGTGCCGGCAAGACCGTCATCATCACCCACACCGCGGGCAATAACAAGCAGCCTACCTTCGACGCCTCCTGCCAACAGGACGAAGACGAGCTGTCGGAGGAGGAGGAGACGGTCAACAATGCCATCCGCCGCTGGGTTGTCGACATCAACGACGTGCGCTGCACGGTGCTCTATCCCGGCATGACGCTCTCGTCGATAGCCATGAAGTACGACATCTCCAGGCAGGACTTGCTCGAATACAACGAGATAGCTTCGGAATCGCGCCTGGAGGAGGGCGACATCGTGTATCTCGACAAGAAGAAGAAGAAATATACCGGCGCGCAGGACTTCTACCGCACGAAGGCTGGCGACACGCTCTACGGCATCTCGCAGCAGTTTGGCATACGTCTTGCAAGCCTGGCTAAAATGAACGACAAAGACATATTCTCAACCCTCAAGGAAGGTGAAAAAATAAAACTTAAATAATCTTGAAATGCTTGACATTGTAAAATTTGCCGAAAGCGGCAAACTGTTTGACAACCACTACAAGCTGTTACGCCCGCTGAGCACCGACGGTGGCACGGCTGACGTATGGCTGGCACTTGATGCCAACACCGTGAAGGACCGCTCATGCCTCGACAATGCCCCGAACCTGTCAGACCAGGAGGTCGACGAACTGGGACTGGTAGTGGCCATTAAGATTTATCGTCCCAAGAACGCTCTCGACATTGAAGGCGAACAGCGTTTCCGCGACGAGTACATGATCGTGTTCAACTGCAACCACACCAACCTGCTTCACCCCACCAGCTACTCCATCTTCGAGGAGATGCCCTACCTGGTGCTGCCCTACTGCAAGCAGGGCTCGTCAGAGAAGCTCATCGGCAAGCTGAAGAAGGACTGCGACATCTGGAAATACATCGAGGACGTTGCCTCCGGACTGGCCTATCTGCACGCCTGCACGCCGCCCATCGTCCACCAGGACATCAAGCCCGGCAACGTGCTCATCGACGACATCTACAACTACGCCATCACCGACTTTGGCATCAGCTCCAAGAAAGGCGGCAGCCACGACTACTACTTCGACGACGAGAACAGCGGAACCCTGGCCTACATGGCCCCCGAGCGCTTCAACACGGAGACCGAGCCCATGCCGCAGAGTGACATCTGGGCCTTCGGCGCCACGCTTCACGAGCTGCTTACCGGCAACGTACCCTTCGGCGAGGAGGGCGGCTATGCCCAGACGCAGAAGAACGTGCCCATGCCCGACGCCCCCGGCGTGTCGGCCGACATTCAGCGGCTCATCCACGCTTGTCTGGCTCCCGATCCCGACGACCGGCCCACGGCCCAGCAGTTAGCCGTTGCCGCGCGCCAGAAGCAGTACCCCGTGAAGTCAAAGAAGCCGCTTTACATCACGCTGGCCATTCTGGGAATGGTGCTCGTTGGCGGACTGTCGTTTCTGCTGGGCAGCTCCTCAGAGCAGGAGGAGGTGCCAAAGATTCCTGTTGAGATGCTTTACCAGACAGCCCTCCGTCAGATGGACTACAACAACTTCGACTCGCTCAAGGCGGGAATCCGGCTGATGGACAGTCTGAGCAGCACCAACTACATACCCGCCATCTACCAGATGGCCTTTACCTATGGCTGGTACTCCGACTCCGTGTCCGTCAACCGCAAACGGCTGCTGGGCATCGACATCGACGAGCAGTACATGCCCCGCTCCGACCGTCACAGCAACGAGGCCGTGGCTCTCTTCACGCGCATCGTCAGGCTCAACGACTCTACCTACGCCGACATCAACGCCAACGCTGCCTACAGGCTGGCCTGCTATTATGTCATGCCCAACAACATCTACAAGCCCAACTACGAGAAGGGCAAGGAGTTTCTGCTGCTCTCCAGGCAGTGGGCAACGCTGGCCGGCGACAAAGAGCTGCTGAACAAGATTGAGAAGGGGCTTTCAACGTTCAATAAATAACCATGCTATGAAGCGATTATCCATCCTCACGGTTCTCTGCCTGACAGCAAGCCTTGCCGGCGCACAAGTTGCCAAGTGGATTATACCGCCTGCCTATAACGCCATTCACAAGATGGGTGGCGGCGATTTCATTATCACCGACTCTGCCGATACCAGAATACTGTGGTCGTGGGAGGGCAAACGTCTGGCTGCCACGCGCGACCAGCTGTTCCCCTTCAGCGAGAACCTCTCGGTAACCGTCCCTGCGGGCACCGGCAGAATCAGCGGGTTCCACGATACCAGCGGCCGCTTCACGCCGCTCGAAGGGTTCAACGTGGCGCTCGGCTACCCTTACTTCTCGAGCGGCTACCTGCTCGTCATGGAAGGGCGGCTCTACAGGTTCGTCAACGCCCAGGGCACGCCGCTCAGCGGTAAGTATCAGGTAGCCTACCCTTTCTCCAACGGCTATGCCGTATGCTATACCTACCGTAACATGGAGAAGCAGAAGGACCCCTATAACCTCCTGCTGACCACCGATGGCGACGAGGTGCCCATCAGCTATAACGGCAAGGTGTTCGGCGACAACGAGGTGGAGTTCATATCGTCAGTCAACGACGAGAACGTGGGCTTTGTCGTTGCCGGCCACAGGCTGTTCCGCTTCAACGGTAAGAGCCGCAGCCTGACCCCCGTCTTTGCCAGGCGCAACGAGACCGACATGCGCCAGCAGGCCCGGCTGGATCGCTCGCTGGCTACGAGTCTGGTCAGGCAGAACGACACCACCTCGGTGCTCACCGCTACCTGCGGCTCGTCGGGCTCAGTCCAGATTTGGTTCGACAACCGGCTTATCCCGCGCTCCATCCAAACGCTCGACGGTCTGCAGCGGTTCAAGAAGAACGGCCAGCAGAACCGCAGCTACGCCACCCACCTGAGAGTGCTCAGGGAGAACGGCAAGATGGGCCTCTTCTGGGACGAAACCGAGATGCTGCCGCCGCAAATCGACCAGGTAACGACCTGCTATGATGACATTGCCTTTGTCAGACAGGGCGGACGCTACGGAGCCATCAAGGCCTACAACGGGCGACACTTCAACGTCAGCATCAACGACGGCAAGCCTGTTGCCTTCAGGCATCGCACGCAGCCCGTCACGCTCAGCGTCGAGCTGCCCGCGGGCATCCCGGCCCAGCAGGCCAGGCTGATAGTCCCGTCGGGCTCTGGACTCGACATCGACGAGGGCTCGCGCAGCCTCTCCGACGACGGCCGCCTGCACTATGAGGGCGTGCTCACCATACCGGAGTCGCTGTCGGACGAGCTCTACAACGACGGCCGCAATGACTTCGCCTACCCCGTGGCGGTCAGCTACGACGGGCTGACGTCGCCGACAATTGAGGTCGGCATCAAGGCCTGGCATCAGGAGTACCGCACCATCACCGTCGACCAGTCGAGCATCAGCGTCAGTACCGACGGGAAGCTGCAGTTCAGCTTCACCGTCACCGCCGACCTTGCTCCCGACGAACTGTCGACCCCAGCCGGTGTCACGCTTCAGGCCGACGGACTGCAGTGGGATGTCGAAAGGCTGTCTGACACCGAGTACAAAGGCACCGTCAACGGCTTGTACGACGGCCCCAACTCCATTGTCATCAAGGTCGAGGAGCTTGGCTGTCCGCCGCTGTTCCACCGGTTCAGCGTCAACTACAACAAGCCCGCCGAGAAGAAGTCGACGCCTAGACAGCACAACAAGACGCCCAAGTCGGACGACAAGGGAAAACAAAAGGACAAACAAAAAGAGAAAGTACCCAACACCCCAATACTCGAAATCTGAAAACACCTATGAAAATCAAGATATCTGCAGTCAACGACATCGGTCGTGAACGCGAGAATAATGAAGATGCCTACATCATTTGTCCCGACATGGCGCAGCAGGACTGGAAGCAGCCCACAATGTCGGCATACATACCGCTGGGAAAATATGGCACCGTCGTCGTAGTAGCCGACGGCATGGGTGGAGCCAATGCAGGCGAAGTAGCCTCGTCGCTGGCCACAACAACCATACGCGACGCTCTGACCGCCGAGCGCGTCAGCCAGTGTGTTGCCTCCGGCGACATCCCCCTGCTGCTGCGCAAGTGTGTCAGCGATGCCGACAAGGCCATCAAGCTGCGCATGATGGACGACTCGGCGACGATGGGCATGGGCACCACCGTCGTCATTGGCTGGATCATGGCCGACGTGGCCTACGTTGCCTGGTGCGGCGACAGCCGTTGCTACCTCTACCACCCTCTGCGCGGATTGAAACAGCTCACCAAGGACCATTCGTACGTACAGCAGCTCGTCGACCAGGGCAAGATTACTGAGCAGGAAGCACTCACCCACCCCGACAGCAACATCATTACGCGCGGACTGGGCGGCTTCGACGCCATGTCTGTGCCCGACGTCATCACACACCCCCTCGCTGCCGACGACATGCTGATACTCTGCAGCGACGGTCTGTCGGGCTATTGTACCGATGCCGAGATTGAGAGCGTACTTCAGGACAACTACCGCGACGTCACCGTGTGCAGCGACCAGCTGTTCCAGCTGGCCATGCAGGCTGGCGGCCACGACAATATCTGCATCGTGCTGGCCTCGCTCATCAGCGACGAGCAGGATGCTCCTACCGAGGTGAGCCGCTCGCGAGGCTGGCGCAACGGCATCAAGAAGCTGCTCAACCTCTGACAACTGAAGGAGCTATTCTGCAAAGGAAAGAAAAGAGAGGATGTGTCACATAGCGCTGGCACATCCTCTCTCTTTTTTTGGTGATTGTTTAAGAGATACTGACCCCACCCCTGCCCCTCCCCTACAAGGGAGGGGAGTGCCTCACGGGATTCCCCTGGCGGGAAGGGAGGGGAGCAGCGCGGCCCGTACACGAAAAAAGCCCCGACGGAGAGAGTCGGGGCCTTGATTACCTACTGTTGTTGCGGAGGCAGGATTCGAACGTGCGACCTCCAGGTTATGAGCCTGGCGAGCTACCAACTGCTCCACTCCGCGATGTTTTATGTCAGCAAAAAAGGAGGCATCCCCTCATTTGCGGGTGCAAAGTTAGCTATTTTTTCTGAACCTTGCAAATTTTTGGACGTTTTTTTTGGATATTTCAAATAAAAGGGGTAATTTTGCACACGATATCAATAATGTGCAATAACATGTCAATATCAAAGACTAGACAACTATTGGTGGACGTAGCCCGCCAACTCTTTGCCAAAAAAGGGCTGGAGAACACGACAATGAACGACATCGCGACCACTTCAGGCAAGGGCCGGCGCACGCTCTATACCTACTTCAAGTCGAAGGAGGACATCTATTTTGCCGTCATCGAGGGCGAGCTGGAGCGGCTCAGCGACAAGCTCGACGACGTGGCCGCACGGAAGATACGCCCGCAGGACAAGGTTATCGAGCTCATATACACCCACCTCAGCATGATTCGCGAGACGGTGGTGCGCAACGGAAACCTGCGCGCCGAGTTCTTCCGTAACATCTGGATGGTCGAGAAGGTGCGCAAGCGCTTCGACGATGCCGAGATTGAGCTGTTCCGCAAGGTGTATGCCGAGGGCAAGGCTGCCGGTGAGTTCGACATCGACAATGTTGACCTCGTGGCCGACATTACCCACTACTGCGTGAAGGGGCTTGAGGTGCCCTACATCCGTGGCCACATCGCTCACGGCATGAAGGTTGAGGACACCAAGCCCCAGGTGGCGAAAGTCGTCTACGGCGCTCTGGGACAACTGAAGAAATAGTTGTGGAGTTGAGGAGTTGAGGAGATGAGGAGGTAAAGTAGAATAGTGATATAACGAAAAAAAAGAAAAAAGAAAAATGGGATTATTAACTGGAAAGACGGCACTCATTACGGGTGCTGCGCGCGGTATAGGTAAAGCCATCGCGCTGAAATTTGCCGAGGAGGGTGCCAACATTGCGTTCACCGACCTCGACGTGAACGAAGAGACTGAACAGGAAATTGCAGCCAAGGGCGTGAAGGCCAAGAGCTACGCCTCGAACGCTGCCGACTTCCAGCAGACCGAGGACGTGGTGAAGGCCGTGAAAGAGGAGTTCGGCAGCATCGACATACTGGTCAACAATGCCGGCATCACCAAGGACGGACTGATGCTGCGCATGACCGAGCAGCAGTGGGACGCCGTGATAGCCGTCAATCTGAAGTCGGCCTTCAACTTCATCCATGCCTGCGTGCCCGTGATGATGCGCCAGCGCGGCGGCTCCATCATCAACATGGCCTCGGTGGTAGGCGTGCACGGCAATGCTGGACAGGCCAACTACGCCGCATCGAAGGCCGGACTGATAGCTCTGGCCAAGAGCATAGCCCAGGAGATGGGCCCCAAGGGCATTCGCGCCAACGCCATTGCCCCGGGCTTCATCGAGACGGCCATGACCGCCCAGCTGTCCGACGAGATACGCGAGCAGTGGAAGCAGAAGATTCCCCTGCGCCGTGGCGGCCAGGTCGACGACATTGCCAACGTGGCCACGTTCCTGGCCAGCGACATGTCGAGCTACGTCAGCGGCCAGGTCATTCAGGTCGACGGCGGCATGAACATGTAAAGCCCGAGCACAAGCATACTACGCAAAAACTCCCCCAGGCTATCTTGGGGGAGTTTTGCGTATAACAGAGGGACGGTTCTTTTGTTATAACAGAGGGACGGTTCTTTTGTTACATAGGCAATCAACCAACCAGGCGGGCAGAACCTCTGTACAGGGCAGGTTGAGGGGGCTGAAGGTGGCGGGTAGAGACCGTGGGCGCTTAGGGTTTCGACTGCAGATAGTAGTTGCTGAAAATCCCGACAAATAGCTTTCACTAAATCGGTCAATTGGCCCTTGTTACACCCCGAATCGCCCACCAGTTGGGCCATTAATCCGCACATTTCCTTCCAACTGCGGTCAGGATACTGAAATTCTGCGCAGCTGATATGTGCGCCAAGGACGGGGAAAAACATCGGAACCAGGGGTTCGTGCATGTCTTTTGAGGCCTGTGAGAGCAGCAGGCGGATGCATTCTGTGCCTTTTCCAAGGTAAGGCATCGCAGGCACTGTTGGTTTTGTAATGTCGTATCTCATTGATTTTCTGCTTTTTAGATGAATTTTGAATGGCCGGGTATTCCAGTTATTCCAATTCCAGTTTGTTTTTTGGATACCCCAATCCCGCTTACTATATATATAACTATCTATATATCAATTAGTTATATAATATATAAAGGGGGTTGTCATGCTCATTTTCCTAATTGGAATTGGAATAATTGGAATAGCTGAAACAACTGAAACGCCCGGCTCACTTTTTTACCTTTTCACTTTTCACTTCCCACTTCCCTCTACCAGGCCCTCCAGCGCCCAGAGCAGTTCGTTGGCCACGTCGGTGGCATACTGGGCAACGTTGAATCCAGGGCCCGTGTGTATAGGCCGGAAGTTCGGGTGGTAGGTGCCATCGTCGCGGCGAGTGACGGTGATGTGCTCGCCCTCGTAGATGTGCGGGTTGCGCTTCACTCGCTTCTGGTTAGTGGTCTCTACGAAGGTCATCACCTCGTTATACTTGAACTCCTCGCAAGTCAGGTCGCGGCGGAGCACGCCGTGGTAGTCCTATAACAGAGGGACGGTTCTTTTGTTATATAGAACGCCAAAACACCGATGACCGTAACGGAATTGGGGATGGTCACGCTTGTAAGACCCCTACAGCCATAGAACGCAGACTTAGAGATACTCGTAACGGAATTGGGAATGGTTACGCTCGTAAGGCCCCTACATCCTTCGAACGCAGAACTACCGATGCTAGTAACAACATTGGGAATGGTCACGCTCGTAAGACCACTACAGTACATAAACGCAGAACTACCGATGCTCGTTACGGAATTGGGAATAGTCACGCTTGTAAGGCTGCTACATTTGTAGAACGCATAGTTACTGATGCTCGTAACGGAATTGGGGATGGTCACGCTCGTAAGGCCCCTACAATCTTGGAACGCATTATCACCGATGCTCGTTACAGAATTGGGGATGCTCACGCTCGTAAGATCTCTACAAAGGGCGAACGCAGAACTACCGATGCTCGTTACGGAATAAGTAACGCCCTCATGCTCCATGCTTGCGGGGATTTCAACCACCCCAGTGTAATAGTTTGGATTACTCACCACCACCGCCTCTTTCCCCTTCGGAACCAGGAGGTAGTAAATCCCGTCAATCTCGACGGCGTCAGCAGCAGCGGCAAGGGGCAGCAGGAACATCAGGAACGATAATATTGTATGCTTCATATTCGTCAAATGTTTAGTAATTAATATTTGCCTGCAAATATAATAACTTTCCCCGATACTTCCAAACAAAACGGGGGGAAAAAGTAGGAAAGTAAGAAAGTCACTTGTAGACAGGAATGTTATTAGTGACTTTTCCTACTTTCTTACTTCGTCATGCCCCGCTACCCGCCGCCTGGCTGCCCGCTACCTGCCCGGTTAAACGGCTCTGCCCGGCGGGTTGACGAACGCAAGGAAAGGGAATCGCGGCGGATGGAGTTCCCGTTTCTGAAGAAAAGTGGGAGAAATAGACTGATTGTGGGTTTTTATTTGTAACTTTGATACACAAAAGGAACGTTCCTTCTTTGTAGACGGCTTTTTGTTACAAAAACGCCCCCGCTCCTTCGGCTGTGAAGAGGCGGGGGAATTGTTCGGTTGGGGGCAAAGCCGTTATTGCAGCAGGATTTCAATGAGCTTGGTCAGGTCGACGGCGTTCACATTGCCGTCGCCGTCAACGTCGCCCTTCGAGCCGCTGATGTTGAAGGTCAGGGTTGCGGTCTCGGAGTCAACGTAGCCCTCCTTCTTGGCATACACGCTGACGGCCGACGGGAGCTCCACCGTCTGCCCTTCGCCGCCTGTGGCTGAGGTAGTGGCCAGCTCATATACGAACGTAACACCCTCGGTCTCGCAGCTGAACGTCAGCCTGCCATCGGCCAGCGTGATGGTCGGCTTGGCGCACTGCTCCATTCCCAACACCTTATTGAACTGGCTCCAGGGCTCCGCAGCTTTATACAGCTCGACCGAGCCGGCAGGCACGTGGAGCGTCATGTTTTTAGAGTAAAGAAATGCATCAACATCTGTGGAGGGAACTGTCTCACAATTGCAAAAAACATCCGTCAGTTCAGGGCACTCATCAAAGGCTCTACCCCCAATGCTGGTAACGGATTTGCCGATGGTCACGCTCCTAAGGGCATCGCAGCTAAAGAACGCAAACTCCCCGATGCTGGTTACGGATTTGGGGATGTCAACGCTCGTCAGGGCATTGCAGGCAGCGAACGCCATACTCCCGATGCTGGTTACTGATTCAGGGATGGTGACGCTCGTCAAACTGTGACAATCTGAGAATGTACCACGACTGATGGTCGTAAGGTATTTGGGAATGGTCACGCTCTTTAGTGACCCACATACCTGGAATGCATATTCCGCGATGCTGGTTACGGAGTTGGGGATGGTCAAGCTCGTCAAATCCGTGCAATTCCAGAACGCCAATTCCCCGATGCTGGTTACGGAGTTGGGGATTGTCAAGTTCGTCAGATCTTGACAGTTATAGAACGCCTTTTCACCGATGCCCGTCACGGCATAAGTCTCGTCACCACCCGGATTAACCACGCTCGCTGGGATTTCAACCGCCCCAGAGTATTTGTCCGGATTACTCGTAACCTCAGCCGTCTTGTCGGTTGAATTCAGGTTGTAGTAAATGCCGCCAATCTTGACGGCGTCAGCGCTTGCCACGACGGGCAGGAGCATCAGCAATAGTGATAATAATGTTTTTTTCATAATCGTTCTTGTTATTTGGTTTATATTGATTCCTTTCCGTTCGCAATTCGTCGGCAAATATAGCAAATATTCGCGAAAACGCCAAATTATTCTTCACTTTTTTTCGATGTCCCATCAATCGGCCTGTGACAATGACAAATGACAGTTGTAGACTAAACATATGATACTGAGTTCTGGCTTTGTTGTATATAGTGACCCTACCCCTGCCCCGGCTTCGCCCCACCGTCGCTTCGCTCCCCAATTGCTCCCTCCTCGCAATTGCCTACAAGGGAGGGGAATGCCTACGGAGTCCGGCTTGTGTGTAGCAAAAGTCCGTGCTGTGCAGATGGTGCCCCCCCTAACAAAAATTTCCGAGAACCCCTTTGTTTACTGGGATTCTCGGAAAATTCGCGCTATTCGCTTAGCTGGGTGCCTGGACGGGTTCGAACCGTCGACCTTCGGAACCACAATCCGACATTCTAACCAACTGAACTACAGGCACCATCTAAAATGCGGGTGCAAAGGTAGGCATTTTCTTTTGAACTGCCAAACTTTTGAGCGTTTTTTTAGCTAAAAAGTATATTTATCGGGCTTTTACATGGCAAATCGGGGGCGAAACTCCCCCCGCAAGGGCGTTACGTGCCCGATTTTGCAGTGGGGGGGGGGCGGTCATCGCAGGACTACTTCCATCCCCGTCTTCTGCACTTTCATGCCCATGCTCCTGTAGAAGCTTAGCGCGGGGCCGTTGCCTTCCCAGACGTTGAGGGTGATGTTGTAGCAGCCGACTGACTTGGCATACTCGCGGACGTACTCATACAGAGCCTTCCCGACGTGCTTGCCGCGGGCGGCTTCGTCAACGCAAATATCGTCTATATAGAGCGTCTTGGCGTCCTGCAGCAATACGTGGTCCCTGACTTCAGTTATCTGGCAGAAGGCGTGGCCTAATACCTTGCCGTCGTCGTAGACGAATATGGGCTTGCTGTCGTCGCGGAGCAGGGCTTCAAGCTCTTGTTCGCTATACTTTGTCGTGTCGGGCTTGAACAGGTCAGGGCGTATTTCGTGGTGCACCATGTCTACCTGGCGCAGCAGGTCGATGATTCGCCCGATGTCGTTTGTGTCAGCTTTTCTAACCATTGTTGTCTTAATGTTTGAGTAGTTATGTGTTGTAGGTATGAACCGACGCCCCCTGGGCACTCGGCAGATAGTTGATGCCCCACCAGCAGACCTGGAGCAGGACGAAGGAGCCGACGAGCAGCCAGAGGGCCAGGCGGGCATTGTGGACGGGCAGCTGCCGGTAATGGACATAGACCAGGTAAGCCAGCCAGGTAATAGCCGCCCAGGTCTCCTTGGGGTCCCACGACCAGTAGTGGCCCCAGGCCTCCTTCGCCCACAGGGCGCCGAAGAGCATGCCTATGGTGAGGAAGGCCAGCCCCACGCTGGCGAGGTTGTCGGCTATTGAGAGCTCCTCGGCGGCAATGGCCGTCTTCTTGAAGAAGAGCAGCCAGAGGGCCATCACCGCCGCCGCGCCGAGCACGGCGTAAGCGAACATATAGACAATGACATGAGGCGCGAACCAGGGGCTCTGCAGGGCGGGCATGAGCGTCTTGTCGTGAATCTCGGGCTTGAACAGGTTGACGCAGACGAAGACCAGGGCGAGAAGGGTCGAGAACGTCAGTATCCACTTATACTTCCAGCGCGAATAGACGATGATGCCGGTGAGGGGCAGGAATAGCGAATACCAGAGCCGCGTCTCGCCCATCGTACGCAAGGGCGGACGCTCCAGCGACACCCAGTAGGACAGTATGAACGCGAAGAACACGAGCAGGCCCGCTGCGGTTGCGGCGCAGGCCAGCTGCGACCTGTCTCTCCACGCCGCCCAGGCTCCCACGGCCCACAGCACGACGGCTGCTACGGCGAAATATACGAAATGCTCCCAACTCATAGCTGCTTCCTCCTTCCTCCGATGACAAACATACTGACGGCCCCTGCCAGCATCATGTAGATGCCCGCATAGACCAGCGGCAGCCACGGGTCGCTCACCAGCTCGAGTACCGACATCTGGCTCAGGGCGCCCATCTGCGTGTCGTAGCCGTACTGATAGATTTTCCAGCCGTCGGCCTCGCAGGGCTTGTTCACGTCGACCGTGGCCTCAATCTCCTTACCTGCCTTAGTCCGGATGCGGACCTCGGAGGCGAAGCGGCGGGGCGAGCCGTCGTCGTAGGTCTCCATGATGAATCGTTTCAGCTCGATGGTCAGCCCCGTCTCCTTGATGCCGCCTGCGGGAGTGACGGCCCGCCACTCGGGCTCGCCGACAGTGGTTATCATCTTTACCCGCTGCACGTCGGGATTGCCGAGCGTGCCCGTGGTGAGTGCGACGAAGAGCCCCACGTGGTTCAGCAGGAAGGGGACGTCGCGCTTCCAGCTGCGCAGGTGCGTCAGGCGGCGCAAGACGGTGAGCCCCAGAACCAGCGCCACCAAGACGTAGGCAAGCACGAAGGGCCAGAACGTCAGCATGTCGTTCAGCCACGTGCCGTCGGTCTTCTGGCGCGTCAGTCCCATGACGATTGTCAGCACTACGGCATACACCATGGCCGGTATGGCCGCCTGGTAAGTGCCGAGGAAGCGGAAGGCGGCGACTCGCCTTCGCAACAGGTGAGCGACGGCAATCAACGCCAGGAATGCGCCCAGCACGGCCCCGTTGACCGGCCAGGCAAACGACTTCCACCCGACGGGGCCGGCACTCAGCTGGAGAATCAGTCCCGTCGCGACAATACCTCCGCCCAGGAGGAAGCCTTCTTTCATTGTCCAAGGTTTGGTAAACATTACACTCTGAGTCTATGGCTATCTGTAAGGGTTAATACTTGTAGAGCCTGACGTGAAGCAGCTTCCATTCGCCGACGCCGATTCGCGCGTGGCGGCCCTGGTGGGTCTGGTCGCCGTTGTGACGACGGACATACTGCATCGTGCCGGCAGAATCGACGGCAACCTCATCGACGGAGAGCAGTCCGAGGCGATTGCCACTGAAGCGCCTGCCCGGCTCAGGCCGGCCCGCGGTTCCGCCAGCCTCGGCAAAGCCGTCCTCGCCCAGCTGCTTCAGCTCGGTCTGCCGCTTCTCTGAAGGCGTCTTGAAATCAACGACCACGCCGCTGCCCGCCAGCAGATAGTCGAGCTCGCCGAGCCGGATGAGCATGGCGCCGCCCTCGGGCCACGTGGTGCCGTCGGTGGCGCGCGGGTCCCAAGGAAGGGTGAAATAGTGGCGACAGGTCATCACCACGCCATCATCCTCGACGACGCGCTCACGGTCGTCCTGGTCGAACAGCAGGCCCCAGGTAAGCTGACGGTCTGACAACTTGCAGCCTGCAATCTGACGGAGCAGCCCATAGGCTTTGGTGACTGACTCCGACTCCTGCGGACTGGCCTGGTCGATGGCAAACGGGCTGAAGCCCAGGGCCCGGTGCTCGCCGAAGGCATAGAGGGCGCGCACGCCGCTGTTGGCGCAGCAGCGGCTCTCGGGAATGAAGAGGCGGTTCTTGACCTGCCCCACCCCATCCTGCGGGCGCTGAGGAATGGCATACTGCGATGCCCACGACTTGAAGCCGCTGTCGTAGATGTCAGGGGCCAGCAGGTCGATGCTGGGTGCGCCCTCGCGCCAGAAGTCGATGAGGTGAGCCAGTGGCCCTGCCGAGGGATACTCGCCCGGGCGGCGCCCCCTGCTGTTCATCGCGGCATTGACATAGAGCGGCACGTCGTGAATCTTGCGGGCTGCCCTGGCCAGATGCTCCACATAGCGGGCATAGCTCAGCGCCATGAACTTCTCGTCGGCATACTCGTCGGTGCCGTAGCGTGCCGCCCAGCGCTCCTTTTCGTATGCGGCCTCGGCCAGCGGCGAGTGGTCGCGCGCCGACTCGAGCATTCCAATCTCGTTCTCGATCTGCACCATGACGACGGTCTCGCGCTGAGGGTCGAGCTCGCTGATGCGGCGCATCAGGGCTGAAAACGCCTTCAGGTCGGCCTGCAGCACGCGGTCGCTGAAGCACGAGGCTATCTCGAGCGGCTTCCCGTCGGCTGTCATCGCCCGGGGAAACCGCTGCACGTCTTGCTTGAACCAGCCCGGCGCATAGCACGACATTGAGTTCTTCCACACACCGAACCAAAGGAACACCACGTACAGCCGCTCACGGCGGGCCACGCTGACGGTACGGTCGATGAGCGTGAAGTCGAACTGCCCCTCGGCAGGCTCCAGCAGCTCCCAGTAGGCAGGCACGAGCACGGTGTTGAGCCCCAATGCCCGCATTCTTGGCATCACCTCGTCGATGTCGGCCACCGACGTAGCCGCCGAATTGCTCAGCTCGCCGCCAAGTAGCGGCCACGGCAACCTGCCGGCAGAAGCAGCCGCCAGAGCCGGCTCACGTGGGTAGCTGGCAACGGCAGGCCAGGCCGCCAGGGCCAGGATAAGACAGAGTAGTGACAGATTTTTCAGCATACGCGACACGCCTTTATTGATTTGTTCTGGCAAAATTAGTCAAAATATCCGAGATACGCGACGAACGGCATTCAACTTTATAATTCTTTAAATAAACGAAAATTATTTCAGTATTTGGAAAAAATGCTGTAACTTCGCGCCGATTTCCAACCGAACACAGACGGATTATGAAGAAGACACTACTGGCAATGACTGCCATGATCGGCGTAGCAACAGCCACAGCACAGAACACCGGGTACCAGGAACAGGGCATATTTAAGCACTTAGACGTAAGCCTGACGGCTGGTTCGACGGGCATAGGCTTCGACCTGAGCACGCCCATAGGCGACTACGTGAAGCTGCGTACCGGCCTGAGCATCATGCCGAGGGTTGAGCTGCCCACGTCGTTCAAGCTGCAGGTGGGCGACACCATCGAGACGAGTAAGTCGAAGTTTGAAAGGCTGTCGGAGCGGTTGTCGGGCATCACAGGCAAGAAGGTGGAGCCGAAGGCCGACATGATTCGTGTGCCGAAGTTCTGGAACTGGAACGTGCTGGTCGACGTCTACCCGTTCCGCGAGAACAAGCACTGGAAGTTTACCGCAGGTTTCTACTGGGGCAACAAGACGATTGGCGTGGCCTACAACACGGCTGAGTGCGTGCCGACGCTGCTGGCCGTGAATATGTATAACGGCATGTACGAGAAGCTGCACGGCAAGACCTTGAAGGAGCTGTCGGACGTGAAGCTGATTGACCTTGGCGAGGGCTACGAAGACTTCACCACCGACCCTGCCATCTTGAAACGGCTGCAGAAGACGTTTGACTACTACGGCCGCATGGGCGTGAACATGGGAAAGTTCAGCCACGACATCAAGGACGAGGAGGGCAACGTGATACACAAGGAGGGCGACATCTACATGCTTGAGCCGAACGATGAGAGCATGGTGAAGGCCGATATGTATGTCAACAACTTCAAGCCATACTTAGGCTTCGGCTACGAGGGCCGGCTCATGAAGGGCGACGACCGCTACCTCATCTCGTTCGACTGCGGCGCCATGTTCTGGGGCGGCACGCCGCGGATTGTCACCCACGACGGCACCGACCTGACCCACGACGTTGAGGACATTCCCGGCGGCGTGGGAAGCGACGTCAGGCTGATTGGGGCGCTGAAGGTGTACCCCGTACTGAACGTCAGGCTGACGCGGAAGCTGTTCTAACAACAATGGGGTGTGCCAACCGGCACACCCCATATGTTTTATTTCACTACGACCTTGCGGCCGTTTACAATATAGACGCCCTTTCGGAGCAGACCGATGGAGCGGGCGTCAGACAGCACACGCTTGCCGAAAACGTCGTAAACGGCTATTGTGCCGCCGGCAGCCTTAACACCGTTCAAGCCTGAGACAATGTTAACAGTCAGTTTTCCACTGACATAGTCGAACTGGTAGTTATCAGCAAAGCCACCGCTGACGGTGATGTCGTATTCGCCGGCAGGACTGTCCTTGGTGGCGGTAGTGGTAGCCGTCGGCTTAACCTTCAGCACCGACTCCGTCTCACCATTCTTGAAGCCCTCGTAGGTGAGCACGAACGGCGGGTTGTCCTCGCCCTCGTCCCTGAAGGCATCGGCCACGGTGACGGTCAGCTCGGCAGGCGTGATGGTGAGCACACCGTCGGCCAGCGTGGTGAAGCCGTTGGTGACTGAGCCTTTAGCCACCTTGATGGGATACTTACCAACGGGCGACGCAGCGGTTGCCGCACACGACAGGCCCGGCTCGCCCTTCAGAGCAGCACCCTGCACGGTGAACTCAAACACAGGATTGGCCTCGCCATAGACGCGGGTATAGCTGTTGGCGGTGATGGTCACAGCCTCGGCCAGCATCTGGCTGTACTCGGCCTCGGTCAGCACCTTGAGCGTCTCTGGCGTGCCGGAGGCAACGGTCAGGTAGGCCGTGTTGGCGGGTATGTACTTCAAGCTGGGCTGGCGGACAAAAGCTAAAGAGCCGTCGGCTGCCTTGCCAAGGACGCGCATGGTCGCAGCATTGTAGTTGACGACATTGGTATGCTTGCCGGCATCAGGATTGCAGAAGTAGACTCCCTTCAGCAGATTGTCGGCAGGAGCAGTGCCGTTCAGCGACAGCAGGTTCAGCTTGTTGCTGGCGGGCTTGTCTGACGAGCACTTCATGATGAGCGGCATAGCGGGAGCCACCGTCCCCGACACCTCTCTTACCACCACACACCCCCGCGCAGCATCGACCTTGGTGACGTAGTAGGCCGTCATGCCTGAAGAGGCGAACGAGAAGGGGAACATGGCATAGAAGGACTTGTAGTAGCTTCCAGCGGCAGCGATGTCGGGGGTGATGCCGAAATAACTGCCGTCGGCGCTCTTGACCGGGCTGATAAACCAGTATTTCGAATCAGGGGAATTCGTACACACCGAGCCATAGATTTTCTCCTCAGGGGTCATCATCCAGTTGGGGATGACGTCGCAGAGGTATTTCGTCATGCCGCTCTCAGTGGCGTAGGCAGAGTAGGTGCCGTCCTCCCAGTCGAAGATCATCAGCTCGCGGTTTATCATTGCGTATGTATCCATACCCTGGCTCTGAAGGTCGTAGCCCTTGGCCATCTTCTTGATATAGACGACGGAAGCAGGGTCAGAGACGACACGCTCGAAGCCCTCAACGGTACGCAGGGCGTTCAGGTCGGCATCAGTTGTCGACGTATTGACACTGCCACGATTATCGACAACGGTGATGAAACGCTTGGTATTCTCGTTCTGCACGCGATAGAAACCATCGCCACCGAGCTGGGCATAGGCAGAGACGGCACAAACGACAGACGCGAACAACAGATAAATTCTCTTCATACGATTGAAACCAAAAGCTGACCTTACTACTATGCAACAGACGAGCAACATAGAAGCAAGGTCAGCCGTTAGTGGATTATTCCTTCTTACTCTGCAATACAGATGGAGACACGGTTCTTGTCGTTCTCAGAGAACGGCTGCACACGGGCACCCTTCGAATCGTAAGAGATGCGGCTCTCAGGAATACCGTAGGTGGTCTTCAGGGCCTTGACGACGGCGTCGGCACGCTGGGCGGCCAAACGGTCGTTGATGCGGTCGTTACCAGTACCGGCATCGGCATAGCCAGTGACGACAACCTTTGCATTAGGATACTTGTTCATGTAGTCAACAATGTCCTTGACCTTCTGCTCCTCAGCCTTGGCAATCTTGAACGAGTTGATGGTGAAGAACACGTCGCGGCGGATAGGCTCAATCTTCTCCTCCTTAGCAGCAGGCGTTACGGGAACCTCGACACGCTTCTCGACAATCTTCTCGACATAGCGAATCTCGGGCTCGGGAGCCGGGATGAAGCGCGTGCTGTGGCTTTCGCCAAGGTTGATCTTCAGACCGGCGAGGGCGTTGAAATACCAGTCGGCATTCTCGGCCTTCTTGGAGTTGTAACGGTCGCTCAGCACGTTGGCGTTCACTTCGAGACCGACAGAAATCTTGTCGTTGATGCGGAAGTCGCCAGTCAGACCGGCACGTCCGGTAACGCGCACCTTCGTGCCGTCCCAGACATACTCCATGTTCTGGTCGCGGTCGGCAGCCGAGAGGTAACCGCCACAGGCGGCAATGTAGTTGTTCTTCACCTTGGCAGCGTCATCGTTGCTGAAGCCGATATTGGCACCGACGCCAACGAAAGCGCCAAGCGTGAACAGACGGTTGGGGTTGAACCCGGCGAGCATGTTCGACAGGTTGAAGGTCAGATCGAGTGAGGGAGCAACATACTTCCACTTCCAGCTGTCATAGAAATTGCCGGCTCCGAAGTCCTTGTTGCTAATGCCGGCAGTGCTCTGCCAGGCATTCACCGACAGGCGGGCACCTATAGCAGAGGTGAAGTTATAGCCCAGGGCTGCCTGTACGTTATAGGAAATAAGATCCTTGAAATCAATCTCGCCCAGCGTATACTGTGCGCCTAAAGGCTGCACCTGGATATACATGTGCGGATTGAAAACATATTCAGTCGTGCCCTTTGGCTCCTGAGCTGATGCTGAGAGCACGCCCAGGGCCATAAGACCTGCCAATATTGTTTTCTTCATATTCATTTTATCTTCGCTTTTTTAGAATTCAACATAGAACTTCTTAATCATCACAACACCGAGGAAGTCGACTGCGGTATAGGTAATCTCGTAAATCTTACCCGACTCGCCCTCGAACGTGCAGTTCTTCAGACCGTCGACAACCTTGAGCATGTTCTCGCCGCCATTGGCTGCAGCAGCCAGCGACTGGGCCTCGCCCAGATCCAGCTCAGCCTTGGTATTGGCATCGTAGACATTGGTCACAGCCACGAACTTCTTGTAGATAGGAGCAAAGTACTGCAGGCTCCAGGTGGTCGGAACCAGGGTCAGCTCACCGGCATTAGCCTTGGAGGGGTTCACCAGATTGTCGCTCAGCATAGCCATCTTGCCGTCCTGCTGGCCGATCAAGGTGATGTAGAGTGAACGGTGGGCGTTGTTCACGAACTTCAGAATGATGTTCTCGACCTTGTTTATATAGCCAGCGATATTCTTGTAGAGATTGTCCTTGGCATCGTCAATGTAGGTCTGGAAGTTGTTGGTCTCCTCAATCTCGTTGAAGAGGTCGGCCAGCTTCTTGTCAACATCGCTTCCTGCGCCCCAGCGCTGGTTAATCTCGTCAACCAGCTGAGTGAGGGTCTCGGCGTCGTCGGCGTACACGCCGTCCATAGCAACCTCAACAGTCTTACCGTCTGCTTCGACAATGGCCTTGACGGGAACAAGGATTCTACCCTCAGCATCGGTGGTGATGTCTTCGCCGACGATAATGCTCTGGAAACGAATCTTATACTTCTTAAAGTCGGGAAGCTTAACCTTCACATTATTGATAAACTTCGACACGAAACTTCTGATCTTGCCGAAGCCCGGTACGTGGTGGAAGGTCTTGTCCTTCATGAACGAGAACGAGAGGGGCTTGACAGCTATCGTAGCAAGGTTGTACTGTGAGAACACGCTGTGAATCTGGTCATCGCTGTCGGTCCACGAAGCCTTCATGCCGTATGCGGGAACCTCGTTCGACACGCTCTGCAGCACTTCGAGAGCTGCGTTGGCAATGTTCTGCTTGGTGCGGTTCTTCAGAGCATTCTTCACAGCATCCTTCATGCCATCATAGTCGACGACCAATCTGGCCTTGTCAATGTCGTCAGCACTGAGGGTTGCCTTGGCAGAGTAGAAGCCGTTCTCAATGCCACGGGTGTCGCGGAAGATACCGAAGTTCAGCTCAGCCTCAGAGGGCTCCAGCGGAGCGAGCGTGATGGGCGATGCGTTCTGGGCACTTGTCTCAAGGTCGAGCACCTGACCCGTGAAGTTCACGCTGCTGGGGTTGACGGTCAGATAGACGGTACCGGCGTTACCCGTGATGTCGCCATCGAAGTCGGCAACGAAGCGCTCGTCGCCCTTGGTGACATAGCCTTCCACATCCTTCAGGCTGGCAATGCCCATCACCTGGAGGTTACGCGGTGTCCAGGTCTCAACGTCAGAAGCATTGAGGTAGTACTTGCCGTCGCGGGCGGGGAACTCAATGCCGTTGTCAGCCTGACCGTAGTAGGCAGCAAGCAGGTACTGGTTGATGCCGAACGGCGAGTTGATATAGCCAAGAACAGGATTCTCGGTGGTCTGGGTGATGAGACCGGTAATCATCTTGGTCATATCGCCCTTGATCTTCACCAACTGGGCGTCCAGTTCCTTGACAGCAGTGGTCAGCTGGTCCACACGGTCATTCACCTTCTGAAGCTCAACCTGGAACTCCTCCTTGGAAACGAGTGTCTTCACGGTCTCCTCCAGAGTGCCGATTCTGGCCGAATTCAAAGCTGCTTCAGTCTTTGCAACCTGAGCATCAGTAATAGCCTTCTCGGCCTGTTCGAAAGCACCTGCGGCAACATTCTTGGCATCTTCGGCGGCAGCCTTGGCCTCGTCGACCAGCTTGGTGATGTCGTCCTTCTTCATATAGTTGTTCTCAATGGTCTGCAGGCGGCCAAGCACGTCCTGACCCACCAGCGGCTTCAGAGCCTCGATGGTCTCCTTGTTAGCGTTGATCCAAGCCTCGTTGGTCTCAGCCTTAGCCATAGCATCGGCGGCCTTCTTGTTGACATCGGCCAACTTGCCATCCCAACCGGCAACCAGCTTCTCCAGGTTGTCAATCTTCTGATTGATTTCAGTGAAGTTGCAAGTGCATTTACCACCATTCTTAGCCAATTCCAAAGCCTCGTCGGCAATAGCCTTGACGCTGATAATGGTTGTGTTCATCTCGTTCAGCTGCTCAACAATAGTCTTGTCGCCTAAGCTGCCCAACTTACCATTGATAAGGTCGATGGCAGCCTGCAGCTGATCAATGGCTGCCTTGTTGGCCGACACCTGGTCCAGATAGCTCTGAATAGAGCTCTGAGTCAGGAACTTGTTGTCAGCCTCGACCTTGGTGTAATACTGTGTCAGGTCACACTTGCAGGAGTTGATAGCGTCTACAGTAGCCTTCAGGCTGTTAACCTGAGTCTGCAGGGCCTCACGAAGGCTTGCTTCCTTGGCAAGTTCGCTCCTCAGCTCCGTGTTAAGATCCTCATTGTAGTCCTTACAGGACACTAATGAACCCACTGATGGTGCAACCACAGCCATCATGAGCAATGCATTTACAATTTTTTTCTTCATTAGAACTAAAAAATTTATTATTAAACATGTTTATTGCTACAATATATAAGGTATAATACCAAAAATAAATAGAGAGGAACACAGTCTCACGACTGTCTTGGTTCCATATTTCCGTGCAAAATTAAGAATTTTTTCAGAACCTGCAAAGAAAAAAGCAAAATTTTAGTCTGACGTTTGTATTTTTTTTGTTTTACCGGGGAAAAAGCAGGGGAAAAATGAGCTGTGAGAAAAAAAAGAAAAGAAAAGTTTGCCTAATTGAAAAAAACATCGTACCTTTGCAGCCCGAAATTATCATTAACAAACAAGAAACAACAGAAATGAAAAAAGGAATTCATCCAGAAAACTATCGCCCCGTCGTGTTCCGTGACATGTCCAACGGCGATATGTTCCTTACGAAGTCTACGGC